>Ga0315532_1001831_pt1 | contig 15261 bp, 6 predicted proteins | sample SalMarWE160370MG_FD_203082 | JGI IMG/M metagenome (GOLD analysis project Ga0315532, IMG submission 203082) | Salt marsh sediment microbial communities from the Plum Island Ecosystem LTER, Massachusetts, United States - Salt Marsh Sediment WE1603-70 ... | reverse complement strand
CAAAAGCCTCAACCGATTGATTCGAGTTCCACACCCACATTTCATAGACCTTATAGGCCCTGTCGAACTCATATTGTATCCAGGTCGGTTGGGGCCCCGCGAAGTTGCTCAACCACATATCCATCGCATCTGTCGAGTGCTGGTCACTGGCGTTGAGCCCGGAGCCATCGACGGTCTTTTCAGGCTCCATGTTCAAGCTGGAGGAACTGGATGTGGCTGTTATATTCTCGATCGGATAGACAAAGGGCTCAACCGTAAAGCTCCAGACATTGCCTTTAAAGATGGTGGAATCCGGCGGAGCATTGACTTCATCGACCCGCCAGTAATAGGTCTGTTCGAATTCGAGGAGACCGTCAGGATCAAACGTATTGGCGTCCTGGCTCTGGCCGACCAGCACGTCCAGCGGATTGGTGATATCGGCATTATTGACATCATCAAAATTGTCGCCGAAGTACACGTTGTGCTTGTCGGCGAACTCGCCCGGTTTCCAGCTCAAGACCACATCCTGAGGCACGTCACTCGCTTTATCTTCAGGACTGGGCTTCGTAGCCAATTCAGGGAATACCTTTGGTGGGACATAGTCGCCTTCATAGAGTCGTATGCCGTCTATCCAGAAATCACCGGCTGCAAAAGCGAGGTGGAATGAAGGGCTGGCGGGAGTCACGTCCTCACTAAAGACAGGAGTGGTTACGCTGAATTCCTGCCATTTTTCGGTGGCAGTGAAGACCTGATCGCCATAGGCTTCCCATGGATCTGCGGCATGTTCGGGCTTCATACGAAACTGCAGCGTGCCGGATTTGCACTTAAAGAAGCAGGAAAACGTGTATTTCTTGCCTTTCTCAAAGATATAGCTTCCGTCCGACATGCCGCTTTCATGAGGGCCGGCCCCTGCCGCTGGAACCACAATATGCAGGCAATAGTCTCCCTCAATCGGACCTTCGGGAACCGCGGCATCCACGCATTCTGTAACGACTTCGGATGTCGCGTCGCCATAGATGTTCCATGGCCCTGCATCACCGGTCTCAAAACCACCGTTGGGCAGTAGATTCACGACTTCCTGCGCGTGGCTTGGACTCAGTCCAATAAATCCTATCAACAAAACTGCTGCAAACCATACTACTCGATTTCTCATGATACTTTCTCCTTACTTTCAGTCGATCAGCGATTTAACTCAATTGACTTTTACTATCGGCCAGACTACAGGGTATTTCTGCCAATTCAAAAAAAACAAATAAATCAAGTAAAACCCTTTTTAGGCATAAAGGTCATCTTTTAAAAAAGCATACAAAAAATGATCGATAAGATATTTATCTTCATAGTATTACATCGGTGTTTGCTAAAGACGATTTCTTGCGAATCGACATCACCTGCTATCTTTAAAAGCTTACTACTAATCTTTCATGCAAATACGAAAATTTCAGCAAAAATAGCATGGGCTTATGTCATCTGACAAGCCCAACTCCATGCGCACTCCGTAATCTATATTTTATAACAAAAAAGCTGTTCTTTTGTCAATGAAAAAAGCCCGACAATAAAGGAATGTGGAGAACTATGCATATTTTGGCTGGGTTATAGCATAAAAATATGGAATGCATAAGGGGCCTATGCCTATCGATTCGGCATAGGCCCCGATGTTATTCAAGTCCTGATGTCATTCCCGCTAATACGGGAATTTAATCAGCCTGATATCAACTTCCTTATTTAGGTAAGGTATAGTCGCCCTCGTAGAATCTAACTTTGTCCACCTAAATTTCACAGGCTGCAAAACCTATGTTGAACTAAACTTGTTTTTGGGGCTTGTTTATTGTGGAGACTGATACCATTCCCGTAGTTTGGACCACTCCCGCCAGCCAATTAGACGCTCACTGAGCCGTGAAAGAAGAAGTTCTCGACAATTCAAATTGAATTTTGTATAATTATCGATATCCTACGGGGAAATTGTGTTTTTAATACTTTCAAATGAAATTGTCAGATATATGAACTCAAGTGGAAATCTCGGATGAGTTGCAAAGAAGTTTTCATGTCGTACATGTTGGTGCTTTCATTGTTTTTTTCTACGTCCGCGATTGAGGGGGCATTTGCGCCATGGGCGTCCGACAGCAACCCTACGGACATCCCGAAAAGTCATGTCCAGAACATTACTACCTCACCCTTCACATACAGCATTACGCAGGGTGGTACCATGGACGGGAAGATGTGCACCACGCTTCCTGGAGTATGGGAACCATACGAACAGACCTGGGAGTCTAACCGCTCAATACGTATGGAGAATGTGGGCACATCAAACATTATAAATCCGTGGCTGAAAATGGGCCCGATTGACTTCTACTCCCAAGAGACAATAGCAGACTCGGTTGTTAAGGGGCTTTCGACCGACAGGGAAAAGGCTCTTGCCATTTTCTACTTCTATATAACACATCGTTTCCACAAAGGCAATGGTGACAACACAGCGCAGGGCGACGTTTCGCAGGCGATGAACGTATTCGGTTTCAATACCTGTGGAAACAGCACGCTGTGCATATCGGACCTGCTCGACAAAGTCGGAATGCGTGATTGCATATTCAGTCATTGCCCTGGCCATGTCGTCCCGCAGGTTTTCTTCGATGGCAAGTATAACACGCTTGACGGGGACATGGCCACCTTCATGCTCATGCGGGACAACCACACTCTTGCCAACGAGTTGGATTTGGTCCGGGACCACGACCTAATAAAACGCGTGCATCAGTATGGAATCATGAGTCCCATGAATCCTCTCAAGAACAATGAGGACTACGCGCAGTATTACACATGGGAGGGGGACACGACCGTGCAGCTCGACGGCTGGGCCTGGTGGACCATGGGTATGGTCCTGCGTCCGCACGAAGCCATTGAATGGAGGTGGGGGCATGAGACTCCGGTAAAATATCACGGCGATATGACAGGCCATCCTCCGATGGTTCCGGATACGATCTATAACGGGTTTTGGGAATATGCTCCGGATTTCAAGAACGATTCACAGTGGCGGGCGGGAGCGACCGTGACGAACATCCACAACAAAGACGGTGTCCTTATGGCCGCGGAAGGAGGTACGGGCACCATCGTTTGGCATATGAAAGTGCCTTATCAATTCATCGGAGGCACCCTTGCTGCCGCCGGCGACGGATATGCTTTCGAGATTGGTTTTCTAAACCCGAAAGATTGGAAGACCGCTTACGCGGCCATGGCGACGTTGGCGGAGTTCGACGACAGGTTCAAGGGTCGCACAGTCGCGGGGAACGAGTACTGGATTAGATGCACCTTGACAGGCAAAGCCTCGTTGAGCGGCATCAAAATCAAGAACGACATCCAGATGTCGCCGCTCGCAATGCCGTCGATGACCGTGGGGAACAACAGTTTCACGTACTTGGAGCACACGGACACCAAGACCGGCGAAAACGCTACCAGGAATTTAAGGATCACGCATACCTGGGTCGAAAGGTCGAAGACACGCCCTCCGAAAGCGCCCGAATCGCCCGTCTATCCGGCCAACGGGGGCGAGAGCGACGGCACGGATGTGGTGTTCCAGTGGAACGCCGCCACGGACCCAGATGGTGACGCCATAGTGGATTACCATTTCCAGCTTTCGGACCGTCCCGACATGAGATGGCCAATGTCTCCTAATTTTGACAAATACATATCGAAGACGCCTGACGCAGGCAACGTTCGCTACACACTTCCGCGTCCCGGCCTTTTGACGCACGGCCAGACTTATTACTGGCACGTGAAAGCGAAGGATTCAAACGGGGTCTGGGGGCCGTGGAGTGGCACTTGGAGTTTTACCTCGCAGGGGCCAGCATATCCTGTAAATGTGGGCATGAAACATAATGTGGATACCGGAATAAGCACATTGACATGGAGCGCCAACCCAGTGGGAAGGGCGCCTGTCAGGTACAGGGTATACGGCAGCGATGAACAGGGTTTCACGGTTCATGACGCTCCATACAATGTCAAACTTGGCGAAACGACGGAACTGGCCAACCCATTTTGCGCTAACTTCGTGGCTGAAGTTACAGGAACTTCCTTGGATGTGATAGGCGTGGGCAATGCGCTTCCGAACGCTAACAAAGCCTATTACCGTGTTGTGGCAGTGGACAGCAATGATAAACGAAGCGGAGATTCGGATTATGTTGAAGCTCCGAGGCCATTCATTTACAGCACGCCGGTCGTGAACGCTCCAGCAGGCCGGGCATACCGTTATCAGGTGAAGGCCATCCGTTCAATAGGCGACCTCAGGAGAAGGGATAATGCCAAGCCTAAGCCCGGAACCAGATTCTGGAAGATCGAAGCTCTGAAGTTTTCGCTCACCCAAAAACCGAGATGGATGAGCATCAACACCGACACAGGGCTGATAACAGGCACGTCAGACAGTACAGGGGGGATGGTGACCGTGAGCGTGACCCTTACGAAAGAGCACCGACTTGTGCATGACAAAGATAATATCGTGTGGGGGAACGAATATGAACAACGCAAAACGTATGAGACCGTGGGGCCCGTAACGCAACAGTTTGTCGTAAGCGATACCAACGACACCACCGACGAATAAGTGACAGGAAATTGCCGTAACGAGTCATGCTTGGTCGTGTGAATGGGTATGCTTGCTCGGATCATGAGCTTCAATGATATGCACCCGATGCATTAGCCGGTCCAGCAGCGCCCCGGTCAGCCGCACACAACAGCCAACAACGATCGTTTCATTTCCGCTCTCTCTTCCAAGGACCACCCCCTGCTTACCACCGGTAATATCGGTATGGGTTATCTCCCATGGGGAAATCCGTGCGATAATCGGAGTCATAACAGCCCAGAGACTGGACACCCTCCGGCTTGGGTTTCAAGGACATTGCCAAGCCAACTCGCGGGCCCGTGCATTGAGGCCCCGACCGGTCGCCGTTGGGGGCCATGGGTAAGCCCTGGATGCCCGCAAAGCCGCCCGAGCCGAAGCGATCGAAGAGCCGCACGGCGATGACGTTTCGGCCGGTCTTTACTAGCTTCCCAGGCACCACGTAACTGCGCGGCGCCTGCTGCCAGCCCGCCGTTTTTATGTCCGTGTGCCCGACTTCCACCCCGTTGAAGTAGATATGGTCAAAATCATCGAGCGCGCCGATCGCGAGAATCATATCTTTACCCGCCTGGTTGCCAGGCACGACGATTTCCTTGCGGAATACCGCCTCTCCGTCGCTGTCTTTGAAGAACGGCAGCATCTGGGGCAGGGTCACGGACGTCCATCCTTCGGTTGACACGGTCTCTCCAACCAGCGCTTGGGCCGCGGGGGTAACGCCGGGATCAACAGGTGCCGCTGTGTCACTTGCGGCAGGGGGCAACTTGAGGGTAACCTTCATCTGCCACACGCCATCCAGGTTAAGCGCCCAGTTGTCGAGGGGATGGAATATCCGGCTGTCCACCGGGAAACCGGCACCCAGGTTGGCCAGGAGTTGGGCCACGGCGCGGGTGGAGCGCCAGCGCGTGTAGCGCAAATAGGTCTTCTCGTCCGCGTGCAAGCGATCCGGATCAACCTGACAGAAGACAGCCACGCCCTTGCCTATTGTTTTGCGGCCAATCAGGCCTTGCGCCCCGATGTCCGCGCCTGCGCTCAGGACCCAGGGGGGACTGTCCAAGAAGCTGCGCCAGCGAAGATCGGACGCACTGAGACCTCTGGCTTCGGGCCAGTCCGGCGCAGACAGCGACCCGGCGAAATGGGTTTCAGCCGACTTCAATGTGGTGCCGAGCCCCCCCTCGGCCTGCGCACGCGGCAAGAAGAAGGCCTTACCGCCTGCCTCCAGGTAGGCGGTGAGCACAGTCGTGTCCATGGCCGCGTCCGGGCCGATGAGCACCAGTTCGGCGCTCGTGTTCAGCGTGTCCGACCGCTCATAACTGACCCCGATCTTGTCCAGCCAAACTGCGCCTGCTTCGCCGCCGAGATATACGACCTTGTCCGCCTGCGGAGACAATGGGGCATGAAGTGCGTAATCCATGATACGATTGGCCATGCGCCGCGCCGCCGGGTCCGTGCCCACGTGGTCTTCAAGGTCCAGGGTGCAGACGATCAGCCGTCCTTTGCCGTAGTCCAGTTCCATCAGCGGCGTGTAGGCCAGATCAAATTCGCATTCCAGCAGGGGACTCCAGGCGCTGCGGTGGGGCTTCTCGATAGCAGCGCTCGTGACTCCTCCGCGGTTGCCCCAGTGCCACCCGGCGTAGGGCTGCTCTCGTTCATTTCCCCTGAGGTAATTGCCCGAATAAGTTGGATATGCCTCAATCAGCGTGCTGCTGCCCGTCCAATCGCGCAGGTCGTCGCCATCCATCCCGCGGGTGATTGGGCTATTCAGGGGGAACACGCGTCGGCTGACATGCGGGCACACCCGCCATCCGAGGGCTTTTGTCAACCATTCCGGCTCTTGGGCACAGATCAACGCTCGACCTCCGGTGCGCACATAGGCCTCCAGTTTGTCAGCTACTGCCGGGTCGTCCTTCAAGGTATTGCGTCCAATAACCACCAAGGGCGCCATCGCGTCATTCCAGGTACTGGTCGTATAGCCCAGGTCCGCGAGCATCTTCTTGGTCATGCCGCCCGGATCAACAATAGCGATCTGGCCTTTGCTCGAGGGATTCTTGCCGAAGACGCGAAACGCAAAGGTATCCTGATGTTTGGTATCACCTATGGCTGCGGTGAGCGTGATCCGGCCATCGGCCTTGTCACCGGTTTGCTCAGCGGGCGCGATGACCTGGATGGGTATGAATCGGATCTCCGAAACCGCCAGGCTGCCACGCTCCGTGCCCTGGTCCACTTCCTTCCCACCGACCACGGCGGTCCAGGCCGCGGTAAACTCCTGAGACCTGCGCGTATCGTTGATCAGGACGATCTGCTTGTCGATCTTTTGACCGGAGTTGAAGTGGTGGTCTTTCGCAGTGTACTCGCCTGTCGAACCGGCGATCCACGCCAAGGTCGGACCGTTGACCTCCTTGAGCGCATCCTGGTTCCACGACCAGGTGCGCAGGCCGCCCGGCAGGCCTGCTGTCCGCCAACTGCGCCACGTATGGGTACGGTAGAGCTGCTGGATTTTGTGGTTGTTGGCGTACTCATCCAGCTGGTTCTGGGAGCTGTTGTAGAGTATGCCGCTGCGGAACAGGTCTTGAAGATACTGCCGGTACTTCGGCTCTTCCGCAGCATATGCGTCTTTGCCGAAGTAGATGGCGCTGTATTCCGTTAACAGGGGTTCGCTGGTGATATTCGAGGTGAAGCCGTGGTGCCCGCGCCGGAACGTACAGTCCATGGGCGTGCCGAACTCGACCATGGAAATCGGCATCTCGCCGCTGCGGGCCCACTCGCTCAACCATTCTTCGCGCTCCTGGAGCGGTATTAGATCCAGGTAGCAGTTCATGGTATAGACGTCGCCCGTGTAGGCCCCCGCGTGGCTGTAATAGATCCGCGAGGGGTCCAGCTTCTTGAGCCCGTCGAACATGTCCTTGCCGGCAGCCACGATGCGCTGCCAGCGTTGTTGGTCCTGATCCCAGCCACGGCGGCCCACGTGGCGTGGATCCGCATCGACCGCGTTGTTAAAGAAATTGAATCCGGCGACCCACATGACCACGGAGGGATGATTGCGGTAGTGCCGCATCCACACGAGCGCGCGCTCCAGTGCACGCTGTCGGTTCTGCTCCCAGACAAGCCGATAGCGCGAATCCATTATGTACTTGTTGGCATTGAGGACATATTCCGCTACCAGGTATCCCTTGTGATCCGCGTCGTCGAGATCTCGCCCAGAATCGGTGGTGTCGCCGCGCGTATCCACGGTCGTGCGCCCGAGTTCCCAGAAGTTCTCCCCCACCTGCGGGCGCTGTCCCCGGTAAAAACACCCCTGCCGCAGGCGGATCTCGGTTCCGTTCAGGAAGAACTTGCGTCCCTCCACCCAGAACTCGCGGAAGCCGAATCCCTGGTCGTACTCGTCTTCCAGGCCGGCACCCTTCACTTTCAACCGGAGGGTATAGAGGTTGGGTTGGCCCACATCCCACAGGCGCGGGTTCGCCCAGGGCCAGGAAAGCGTAACAGTCTGGACCTCCTTCGCATCCACCCCCACGTCAGCGGTGAAGGCCTTCTCTACCTCGCCCTTCTCGTCGAGTATATCCACGACAAACTCGGCGCGGCCGGTCTGCTTGACGCCGGTAAGCTCCACGTCCAGAGAGAGATTCTTCTTTCGTGTTGAGGTCTGCACGAAGACATCGGTCACGCGGGCCTCGGAGGAACGGCTCTCTAAGAAGACGCTGCCGGTCAATCCCCGCGTTTCCACCCTGGCCGAGGTATAGGAGACGCTGCTCAGGGCGTTCTGCCAGAATTGGCCTACTTTCTCCTGGTCGGCGATGGCCGCTACCAGCACACGGATATGTGCCGTCTGGCCGGGCGTCACTTTCGGTGTGATATCCACGGAACCCCACGGCCAGGCGATCGTTCCGCACGACTTGCCGTTTACATAGACCATCGCGTCCGTGCACACGCGCTCAAAACACAGACTGATCGCACGGCCCTGCCATTGGGCCGGGATTGTCACCTGGCGCTCGTACCAGGCGCGTGTCACCAATGCACCGTCATAGAAATCCCACTGCGGCCCTCCACCAAGAGCCAGGAACGCCGAACGTCGGCCTCGGCGATCCTGCCAGTTACCAGGCACATTGATGTAGGCCCACCCCAACTTCGGAGGATCCACCTCCGCTTCAGACGCTGGTGTGAAGCGCCAAATGCCGTCGAGGGAAACCTGTGCCCGCTTGGCATTGACCGTTTTAACGTTTGCCTTGTCCCAGCCAAGCGCGATGCCGACCGGCAGCACGGCGTCCTCCAACTGCGTCGGCGCGATCATGCGGGGCGTCACTGTGAGGTCGGCGATCTCAAACACACCGGTGCAATAGAACATGGCGGGCTGGATGTTAAGGCGTGTCGCCCCCTTGGGCACCTTCAACTCCACCGACTTCGTGATCCAGTCGGAGTCAGTCCGCAATTCGGGAACTTCCGGAGAGAAGCCGAATGAGCCTCCTTCGAACATCAGCGCAACGCGGGCCGTGTGCCAGCCTTCTTTGCCTATCTTCAGGTTAGTGGCTTTCATACGAACCGAGACGGTCAGGGACGCGATCTGCGGGGTGACCTTAACAAAAGCGTGCACGTAGTCGAGTTGACGCCCCGCGTCACGATTCTCGATGCGTAACCAGTGCTTGCCACCCTCCGCGACGACCTTGAATTCCTGATTGTTCGGTATATTGAATCCCTCGGCCCACCCCGTATTGACACTTGGGTGTTCGAAACTACCCTGGGGAAGCAGGTTCACCTGGGCCACAGCGTGTCCTCCTGCAAGCCAAAAAAACGCAAGAATCGGTAGAAGCTTGATATTCACTTTCGTTCTCCTGTAAAGGTCAAAAGGAACGGTCTGAGTTTGGACACTGGTTCCAGAACTTTATTCATACGCGCCGATATTCCATGCAGAACCTTGTGGGCGTGTGATACCGTCCTTGTCGTTGGTGAAATAACTGCCCAATGAAACTCCTGCATCCTTTGCCACATTATCCGTTGATGCAAGATGCAGGTTATTGTTTATATTTTTTGGGGAATAACTGACAAATGTTGGCGCGCTGGTCTTACCGTGCGGCTCTTTGGTCGCAATCCAACTGGCGGCCGGGTAACTGGTGCCATTGTAGTAAATGTAAGGAGCTTTGGTGCTATTGTAATAGACGTTGGCGTCAAAAGAAAACGAAGCATTGGTAAAACCAGTGCTGGCCGCGATATAGATATTCTGATACTGCGACCCGTTGCCGCAGTTGTAGAAGATGTTGTTTTTTATTTCGTTGCCCGAACCGGTGGGATCGCTATTGAATCCGTTGAAACGGATCGTCACAAAGCCGGTAGGGATTCCGTTGTCCATACCGATGTTGTCCACAAAGGTGTTGTTGAGTATCTTGAAGTTGGTGATGGAAGTGAGGGCGTTGCTGGAGGAATTATATAACCGGAAATATTCCGGATATGAGTCTATTGCCTGCACGATGCGGAAAAGATTGTTGTATATCCACACGTCGTGCGGTGTGCTGTTGTTATAGCAATCGTAATCGATATGTGAATCCCCCACGTTGATGAACTCATTGCCATATATCTTGAGGTAGTTACCTTGAAGTTGAAACATATCCGGGTGCTGCGACGAGGTGTACACCGACGTGTTGCTGACCTTGAAGGTATTTCTGTAGGCAGACATCCCACCGTAGCATTGGATGCCGTCAGGCCCGCCGTATCTGCTTTGGCCCGGGGGCGGGGTGTTGTTGACCAACGTCTCGATATAATTATCATGTATCTCTATTTCATCCCAACTGGTTCCGTCCGCTCCCACCGACAACGCCGCATCACCCCGTGTTTGCGTAATATTTGAATACCGTATTTCATTACCCGTGCCGGTAAAAGATACTGCGATACCGTTGTTGCAATTGGTAATGTCCAGATGTTCAAAAATAATACCGGTATTATTATAACCAACAATGGCATGGGTAACCCCGCGGTCTGTAATATTGCGCAGATTTTTAAAAGCAATGTGATTTTGTCCGTTTACATTCCCTGTAAAAACAATGTAGCTGTTATTGGCAAAAAAAATGCCGTCTGTATTCGCATTATCTCCTTGGGCATCATAATCAAACACAACGGTTCCATTATGGTTCGCGTTAGCGGCATCCACCGTAATAGTAATGGGATTGCCCGCGGTTCCGCTGACGTTGACTATGGCCCATGACAAGGTATACGTTTTTGTCCCTCCGGACGGTCCGCCGCTGATGTATACAAAATCGCCCGGCTGAACACTGCTCCACACAATGTCCGAAAATTTCTGGTAGGCAGTCGCCCAGGACTGACCGCTCCCCGAAGACGCCGATGCATTATCAACATACCAGGAAGCTGCCTGAGCATCGCCAACAACAAATACTATTGCAGCGAGTGCAATTAATAATGCTTTTACTTTTTTTTTCATTTTTGTCTCCTCTGTTTATTATGAATTACTACGTTAATACTATTGAGACTGACCTGCACCCAATTCCTGGTCCTCTCTTTATGCAAGTTTAACGCTGCTTATCTTTCTGCCGTATTGCTGGAGGTCAGCCTTAAGCTGGCTGGAAACAATATGGTTTTCGGCGAATTCCAGCGGGGTCAGATTACTCAGAGAACTATGCGGACGATAACTATTATAATCGTCACGCCACAGTTCTATCTTATCAGGGGCATCGGCCAATGACAAGAACCAGTTTTCATTCAAACACTCGGCCTTGAATTTGCCGTTGAATGACTCTATAAACAGATTATCCGAATACGGCAACGCCATCACGAAAAAGCATATCTTCCTTAGAATTCTATGATAAGTTGGCGGAAGGTGCCAGTCACAACCGTATGAGTGACAGCCCGCAATCTGTAGGGGGAGGAAGAGAGGCTCCGTGTAAGTCAGGACAATTGGATTTGAATGGGAATCCCTTCGATGCCAAGTATCCATATGCTGATATTGGGAGCCTAAATCCCGGAGCTTCGACGATTTACAGATGGGAAGTCAAGTACAAGTGGGGTCATAGAGCTGCCCCACTTATGCAATTTGCAATGCCCGCGGTACGAATAGAACTCAATTAATGATAGCTTGGATTACGTGTTTGCTGGTTTCCTGCTTTATGGGCAAAACGTTGCAAAAAATCGCGGAGATGTCGAGCAAAAACCGGAATTAGGTCCCGGTTACCGAACCGGACTGGGCCAGTTCAGATGCTTGTGGAGGAATTCGAACGTTCCTTTACCGTTAATGGTGTGGGGGCCGGCGAACCATTCGATTTCACAGCGCTCACCTATCCCAAGCCGAGCCTGGTATAAGTTACGGACTCTGGCGAATTCATATCCGACAGTTTCATCCGGAGCAACACCGTCGAAGTGGCCTCGCTCGACCATGAACGGGCGCGGCGCAATTAACGCCGCCATCTCGGCGTAGTTGAAGGTGTTGCCCAGATCGAACTCGAATATTTCGTATTCTCCGGTCCAGATGTAGCTGTAAGGGCTTCGCGTCGAGGCATTCTTCCATATCCACTCGTTGAAATCGGCAGAGCAAATCGACAGGCAATAATTGCCGACCAGAGGCGGCACGCGCATTGCCGTCTTCCCGCCGTAGGACAGCCCGTAGAACGCTATGCGGTCGGGATCGACATAGGGCAGCGAACAAAGCCAATTCAGTATCTGCTGGTGCTGAGGTACGATGATTGAGAACAGGGTCTTCTTGATCGGGTTGGCCTTGCGCTGCAGCGTGCGAAAACGGTCTTGAAATATGTACAGGTTCTGAGGCGCAAACGTGACAAAGCCGCGTTCGGTGAGTTTGGCGGCATAGTCATGATACGCCCTGTGATCGCCCGTGACCACGCTTTGCGGCCGGCCTTCCAATCCATGCTGACAGACGACAACTGGGCGTCTTTCACCGTTTCTGATGTCTTTCGGCACCAGCAGAATCCCGTATGCAATCACATCAGGAAAAACATCCATCACTACCTCATACCCCGCATATTTCGCCTCGTCATATGACTTGCGCGAGCGCACGTTTCGCGGCAAGAGATCATACTTAAATTTGCCAATCACATCCTCGTAGAAATACTGGCGATACCATTCGACGGTCTTCTCAAACTTCCCTATTGAACTCGTGTCAAGCTTGGAAAAGAACTGCTTGCGGGCATAAACGCTCTCACTCAACAACCACTGATTATGCCGATCGATCTCATGAACCTGCCGCTCTTGACGACTCTTTAAGTCGAATGACTTTGTCAGACGCTCCGGAGGCTTTCCCGGCCTGACAACCTTTGTCCCAGCCACAGATTCCAAGAAAGCTCCCAGCGCCGCAGAACTGCCGTAGGAGCCATTGCTGACAACCAGTTTGACATTAGTCTCGAACTTCGCCGGGGCTATCAGTTTCTTCAATCGTTGAACTTCGGCGCGAACATCGTCTAGTTTGGGCGTAATGAGCCAACCCGGTGCCGCGCGCGTCCCTGGAGCAAGAGTGACCTCAGGGCCTTTACCCGCTTCTATTATGAGGGTGCGCGGAACCACCATGCTCCCCAGCTCCGCGTCGCCGAACTCTTCAAGAAGCCCGAACACATTGCGTTCGATCGGCTCGCGCCATACGTTCTGACGCGAGTTGAAATATCCGCTCACACAAACGGCGTCGATGCGAGTATCAAGCGCTCCGGCGTACAATGCGATCAATCCGCCCTCACCCCATCCCATGACACCGACTTCTCTATTTTCTTTCTTGAACCAGTCTACTGCCGCAAGCACTTTCTGTACTTCGTAGCCGATCACATGCCGACCCATCTCGAACGCTGCACGGTAAAGGAATTCACGATTGGTCAACGTCACACCGCGATTTGCTCCGGCGGAAATCCGCTGGACCATTTGACGGCTGATCAGCATCGGCACGAGCACCCGGCAGCCGCTCTCGACCAACCGCCGGGCAAACTGCGATTCGACGGCAGCGCCTTCGATCAGTCCTGTAAGCGTCTCAGGTGACTGATCGGCATCTGGAATCGCGACGACGTCCGCCACCGATTCACCGCTTGTCGGCACCAGCAGGAGGCCCTCGCCATGCACATCTCCAAAAACAGGCCACCGCACGGCATACACATCGTAGCCTTCACCCCGGCCGATCAGAGCCGGTTGCTCGGTTGTCCCGATCAACTCGGGGGCGTCGAAACGGATTCGCTTATCGCGCACGCCGATTATATACGCCAGCCTCTTGCGATTGGTCTCTACGGATGCAGTATAGGCAGTGGTGGAAAGAAAATCGTAACGCCAGTGCCGCTTGCGCCGCTCGACGGATTTCTCAAGCTCACCAAGCAGGAATCGGTCAACTCCCGCAACCAAATGAGACGCAATGTCCCCTTCGACTGTCAACAGATCAGTGCCTGCAATCCGGGATCGCTGTTGGGCTGCCATCATCGGTGAGCAGACCATCACTGACGCGCATATAGTGAAAATTGCCGTTATCTGTCGATTCATACAATGACCTCCTTTTCAACAGTTTGTCCGCCCGGCCAGTCGGCTAAACATCCGGACGTGTCGCCGATGAAAATCTAAACTAATCGCGGGACAATGGCAAGCACCTTCTGTATAATGTCAGATGTCGTGGATGAACAAGACCTTGAGCTTATGATGCAATACTGGCAGAAAGAGATTCCAGAGCCGATTGAAAATTAGTTTAAGAGATCTTAAATGGCACAGAAGATATAAACAAAAGAATTATACGACTGATACGTTATTTTTCATCCGGCTACTTAATCCGATGCGATAAAAACCTTCGTTTTTTCGCTAAAATCGCACTATTAGCAAATTCAAACAATTATTCTGTTTTTGCAAATCTTATCGTGCCCCTATTTTTGAAAATCTTTTCCCCCGCGCAGTCCGGTTTTCCATTTAGGCTCAGCTGAATTGATTAATTGAGATGACTCGCACATCGGTCATTGAATCCTTTGCTCATCGATCCTAATTCCCGGCACGAGCAAGTACCGTATTCACAGTAATTCGCACGTGGCGTCGGCTGGACACCTTGCAAGCGAGCAATTACGATTTGATGAATTGAAAAACGTTCGCTTCTCGTAAGAAAACTGAACCTTACTACGTTTTTGACTGATTAGGCATTTATTTGAATAGCCTCTCAACAATCTTGACTTTGAACAAGTTTCTTCGCTTCTTTCACAAATAAAACAACCAAAAAGTTCAGGCCCAAGCAAACTCATTTCTATTCCTGTACTCGGAGGTTTGCATCACAGATATGTCCGCATAGCTGCATAGGTCAGTGAAGAAGTTTTTTGATAGTTGTGTCAATATTGCCTGCCGATTCCCCGGTCTACTGTGCGAGAAAGGCTTTTGGCAATCTACTCACCTCCACGAGTTAGATCAACGTTTCATAGATTTCATCGATTCTGAATCTCGTATTCCCATTGGATGAGGTTTTTCGGGGGGACACCCTTTGCCAATGCCATCGTATTTCGTTCCGCGGAAAATACTTGTGGTTTTAGGATGGATTTGTTAATTATTGAAGCGGTTGAAAAGTTTTACACGTGGATACCGAGATGATCTACTGGATTTAGATGTTAGAAATTATTATTTTCTCCAGAACAACCAACCTAGTGCTTTGTTACGCTTCAATTGATGGATATAATTTCTTTAGTTTTATCCGGGCGTCCTCAGTGGTGAATCGCCAGTTTACTTTTGCTTCGGCGGTA
>Ga0315532_1001825_pt1 | contig 15274 bp, 11 predicted proteins | sample SalMarWE160370MG_FD_203082 | JGI IMG/M metagenome (GOLD analysis project Ga0315532, IMG submission 203082) | Salt marsh sediment microbial communities from the Plum Island Ecosystem LTER, Massachusetts, United States - Salt Marsh Sediment WE1603-70 ... | reverse complement strand
CGATGAACTAATCAAAAAAATTATCGAAGATACCTACGATGAGTCAAAAGAAGACACACTGCGTACATGGATAACAGATGCCTATAGTAAAAGCCCGCTGTGGATTATAAGCTGTATCTATATACAATATATAATCCTTCTGGCACTCGCCGTCTTTAGTGCCGTTCAATTTTTCAGAATCGACCTTACCCAGTACCAGATTATGTACGCAGCAATTTTTATCTTTAGTTCTCACTGGATGGGGTTCGTGAGTGTTTTCGGCTGGATAATGCTCCAAAGACCACGCTTAAGACGCGAAATTAAGAGACTGGAGCTTCGAATCGCTGAATTGAACCAGACAATCAAAGAAAAAAATTAAAAAGCTCAACAGTGTAGGCTTACTACGCTGCTATTTAGCAAAGCTCCTTTGCTATATAGCACGAGCCAGCCCACCGATCGACGCTACAAATTCAAAAAAGTGACATTAAATCGAGGAGAGAAAAATGGGTGTACTTTGGGAAATCGTACAGACCGGCTTAATGTATGGTCAACACCGGAAATCCAACTCTATTGAGGATCGAGTACAGGCCCTTGAAGACCAGCTTCAATTGACGCAGAACACATTGCGCAACCTCGTCCGAAAGCTCGAGGAAATACAAGGAATAGATATCGACGGCGACGGCAAAATCGGTTAGACAATACTTTGTGCAGCTTCTCTCAAGCTGTAACTCGCTTTTTCGAATTATGTTTTAAACAATCGCCGCAAGAGCGCTGTTGATACACAGGATAGCTTCATCAATCTCCGCGGTGTTCTTGAAGCCTATCACTACAGCATCAACCAAGCCTGACTGCATGACGAAGCGTATGGCTTTTTCGCGGTCATCAGGATTTGTGAAATCGCCGTCTCCAATGAGTTTCATGCCGATGACGCCGTGGCGATTTTTACGCATAACCTTGATTTGCTCTACAACCGCAGGCAAATGAGACGCATCGCTCTTGGCATTCCAGCTCTCAATCGCGGTATCAATGTACGCGCCCTGCGGATTGATCCGCACTAAATTGACGTCGACCCAATCCAAATGGGCAGCTTTTACGAGGGCAGGCATCGAGTGACACGAAACACCATGGGCAAGTATTATCTTCTTGGCCTTGGCCTCCTCGAAGGCATCCATCAGCCGTTTGTGACTTTCGTCCCAGTTGCCTCTGACCGCACAGTGGATCAGCAAGCTATCGATGTAATCAACACCCAACTCTTGACGATAGCGATCGATAACTTTCAGAGGCTTCTCCGGAATTCGTGGCATCTTGGATTGGATGAACAGCTTCTCCCTTGGAAGACCCTTAATCGCCTCGCGGATCCATGTGTGGGTTCTGTAGTTTTCAGCAGTATCTATATACGTAATCCCTCGATCATATGCGTATCGTATCAGCAAATTAAAATTCTCCTGTCCCAAAGCTCTTTGAACGCTGCCGCCCTTGCTGCCGGTACCGATGCCAAGCCGGCTCAGTTTAAGTCCTGTCTTGCCGAGGAAGACCTGATCCACAGCCGTTGGCGTGCATTTTTTGCCGAAAAGCCCAATTGTACATGAAGACAATAAGGCTGTTCCAGCCAAAGCAGCCGCACCCTTTATAAACTGCCGACGAGTAATACCTTTCCTATTCATGCTAAAATCCCCACAAATAAATTTAAGCAGCTGTTACTCAACCATGACCCAACACGTATATAATTTGGCATAACGTCATATAGTACCCATATTACATCGGTCTGGCAACCCCTCACCCCATTTGGGTTTGATACCCATCGCACCAACTAAAAACTCCAAACTTAGAACTACAAACTACATACATATTACTCACACTGAAATACACGATAAGAATGCGGTTTTATTTGTGCATTGAAAACCATTCTGGTTTCTTCTCCTCTTCGTCGGCCAAACATGTCACGATGGGTCTCAAGGTAGATTTTATCCACATGCACCTGCCTGCTTATTTCGTTCCAGATAGGCTCAAGCCAGTTCAAATTTTCTCCATAAAATAGGCGTATAAGAGTGTAGTTTTAATATTTTACAGAGTCAAAAGAAAAAGGCAGATCAGGATTACTGTTTAACCTTTAAAAATTCTATCAGCATCAAACCGTAGAATATTATGCACCGAAGAGCTTTTGGCGGAATATGAAAAATACTGCTCCCATAATACACAGGCCGGCCCAAAGGTAATCCCAGCGTACTTGCTCCTTCAGATAGAAAATCGCAAAAGGAACAAAAACAGATAATGTCACTATCTCCTGGATAATCTTGAGCTGGCCGACAATTCAAAATCCTAAAGCCAAATTAAATATAAAAAATAAAAAATCAAAATTGTGGACCCCGCCCAACACTGGGCGGGGGACTTCCTTAATTTTACATTTTGGTCTTTGATATTTGATTTTCTTGTCGTGCTTCGAGTTTATCGACCGTTCGTTTTTATCCATGTCTTTTTTCTTTGTATCTTTTTATCTTAGCCGTTATACTCTCGCCTTATGAATACACGTAATGCCAAAGTTTCGGATGCCAAAGTTATTAATTCTCTGATCAATGACTACGCTGAGCGGGACAAAATGCTTTTTCGCTCGTTAGCGGATATTTATGAGAATCTTCAGACATTTACGGTCGCTGAGCTTGACGGTAATGTAGTCGGATGCTGTGCATTAGAAATCATCTGGTCGGACTTAGCTGAGATAAAATCGCTGGCGGTTAATAAAGACCACACCGGTAAAGGTGTCGGCAAGAAGCTGGTTGAAGCAGCTCTCCAGCAGGCTCATCAGCTTGGCGTGTCACGAGTTTTTGCCCTTACATTAGACCCAGCTTTTTTTGAAAAGCTGAGTTTTAAAATAGTAGAAAAAGATGCTCTGCCGATGAAGGTTTGGAGCGATTGTGCTCGATGTCCAAAGCAGCAGAACTGCGATGAAACAGCAGTAATAAAAAACGTATTGCGTGATGCGTAATGCGTATAATAGACCCTTTGTTATTCTGAACGAAGCGTAGCGAAGTGAAGAATCTCTTTTTCATCAGCCAGATTCTTCGCTGGCGCTCAGAATGACATACGCAATACGATATACGCAGGACGAATTTATCCTACTTGTCTTCTCTGGAATAGGGCGACGGCCAACGCGAGAATGGCTGCTGTATAGCACAAGGCGTACGAAGCGCTAATTATGATATATTTCAGCGGAACGGCACTTCCTTCATAAATCGCATCACTTATCCAGAAAATCTGGAGATTTGGTACCAAAAATCGGCCTATTTTAGCCCATAAGTGGGTCTGAGCAAATCTGCCGAACGCATAATCACTAATAAGACCCAGCAGGAAGATTCCAATACAGCCAGCAAGCGTCACGACAATGTTAAACCTAGCAGAAAGTGCCAGCGCCAAAGCAGCGATTATAATCACAGCGAGCAGCAGCAATAATGAGCCGTAAATATCCAATGCGTTTATACCGTTGTTCTGAGGCTTGAACTGCCAGTCTCGGTCGATAAAGGCCAGGAAAATTATCGACAAAGTGGCGAATATACCACCTAATACTATAGCCGTTGAAGAAAATTTCCAGTCATAAGTATAGTTGAAAAAAGCACTTAGCAAGAATATCAGTGCAACGCTTATTGCTGCTGTGCTTATAACCGTCCAATCGTGTATATCTCTTGCCGTTTCGAGGACGCCGTGTCTGATTGACATAAGCAGGGCAATAGTGCAAATATAATGTGCTAAAACTACCGCAGCGACCACGCCCAGAAACTTTGCCGCAATAAAAACAGGACGTTTGACAGGCTTGCTCAGAACCGTCGTTATGGTCTTATTCTCCATTTCCTCCGCCACAGCACCAGAAGCAGAGAAAATTGCTATGAACAAGCTGGTCAGAAAAAGCGTAGATAATCCTAACTCGCGTAAAAGTTTATTGTCATCACTCATTGTGTACATAGCCAACGATGGGCTAATAATGAAAAGTAAAAGAGCAGCAGCGATGATTATAGCATAAATGGGCTGCCTAAGTGTTTCTGTAAAGGTATTTTTGGCTATAGTAAATAACGTATGCATAGTCCGTTAGCTCATTTTAAACAGCATTCAAATATATGTTATCGGGCAGTCTTATCTCTGCACTTAATTTTTGCAATTGTCTCTATACACATACATTTTTGTTGTTTATATTACTTGACTTCGAACTTGTAAAGAATTTACTTATATTGCATGTTGATATAAAATACTGAATTTGTAGTTTTTTGTTCGTAATACCCAATCAGGATCAAGTATGACAATATCATCTAAACGGGCTGAATACATAGCATTGCTGTCATTGATCTTGAGTGTCGTCTTTTTCGTTATAGTTCTCATCTTGGGCCGATGGAGCGGCATCTCAGCGGTCTATAGACTCAGCTGGCTTATCCTCTTGCAGGCTTTGATCTGGCTCGTTCTTGTTATTCAGTTCCATCAACGCGCCTTAGCCGAGCAGGAAAAGCTCGATATGAGTCAGTTAGCCAAGGACGAAAAGTCATCTACAATATTCCAGGCTAAGCGCGAGCGAGCCGATTTATTTGCCGTAGCCCAACGCCGACTCCAGATACTGGATAAATGGTTCATACCTATATTTGCCGTGGTTATTGCTGCCTATCAAATAGCAATTGGGCTATATTTGTTAAAAGCTGTTCAGGGTGAGGCTGAGGTCGAGCTCAAGCAGCCGCTGCTATGTGCGATTTTCATAATGGCGATAGCGTTTGTCACCTTCTTGATTTCCCGTTATGCAACCGGCATGTCGACTCAAGTGCAATGGAAGCCCCTCAGGGCCGGCGGCAGCATTATGCTCGGAGTAGCAGTTTTGTGTTTCGTCTTAGCGATAGGCCTGGCTCTGGTACAGTTCAATATCTTTTTAGTAATGAATGTAATCAAATTTGTCATTCCAATCTTACTCATTGTTCTTGGTGTAGAAACAGCCCTTAACGTTGTTTTGGACATATACCGTCCTCGACTGAAAGACCAATACGATAGAGCCGCTTTTGACAGCAGGCTTCTGGGGCTTATAAATGAGCCGGGCGAAATATTCCGTACCGCCGCTGGCGCAATCGATTATCAGTTCGGATTCCAGGTCTCCCAAAGCTGGTTTTATAAACTGCTGGAAAAAGCAATTGTGCCGCTGGTTCTGTTTGCCATCGTGACACTGTATCTGATGAGCTGTATCGTTATTATAGAGCCTAATGAAGAGGCTATTATAGAGCATTACGGAAATCCTCTTGATAAAGCAGGCCAGGCAAGGCATATCGGACCTGGGTTGTATATCAAATGGCCTTGGCCTATCGATATTGCCTATAAACATCCTACCAAAAAGATTTCTGAAATCAGTATAGGCTTTATTCCCAAAGCAAATGAAAATCTTGAAAAGTTTGGATATGGACCGCTATTGTGGGGTAAGACCCACTATGAGAAGGAATACCAGCTACTCGTAGCCAGTGAGCAATCCGGTACCATTTCTGCTGCCGAGGCTGCGCCGGTAAGTCTTGTAATGGCTGCGGTTCCCGTTCAGTACAGAATAAAAGACCTGTACTGCTTTATCTACAATCATGATGAGCCGGAAAAGCTGCTCGAATCTATATGTTATCGTGAGCTTACGGAATTCGCTGCCGGCACCAAGATTGAGGTCGATACTGAGGAGGACTTGGAGCACAGCCTGCTTGGAGCAGGTAGAGCTGAGGCTAAAGAAATTTTAACGCGAAGAATACAGCAAGCCGTTGACAGGGAAGGCTTAGGCGTTGAAATTGTGTTTCTGGGCTTACAGGGCATCCATCCACCACCCGAACTTGCACCGGATTATCAAAAAGTGGTTGGTGCCGTTCAAATTAAACAGAAGCTTATCCTTGATGCTGATGCCGAGCGAAACAGGACTTTAAGCACCCTCGTGGGTTCAGTGGGGGAGGCTGACAGGCTTTTTTCACTTGCTGAGCAATACCAGCAAATTCGAGAGAACGGTGACATCGGCCAAACGGAAAAGGAAAAACTTGCCCATAATCTTGACTCGGCCTTTGAGCAGGCCAGTGGTGATATTTTCACTACGTTAAAAGAAGCACAAAGTTATGCATTCGAAAAAGCGACACTGGCACAATCAACAGGCCAGCGATTTGCCAGCCAGCTTAAGGCTTACAATGCCGCAAAAGAAATCTACAAGCGAGAGCAGAGACTGATAGCCTTTGAAGAAGCGATTGGACAAGGAAACATAAGAAAATATGTAGTAGTTTCCGATCCGAATGATTCGCAGGTTTTCATATTCGATTTCCAAGAAAAGAAAATTCCGAGTTTATACGATATAGAGGGCTTTGAGGAGAGCAGCAAAAAATGAAAAGTATGGCTATAACTATATTTGTCGTGCTGATAATTGCAATTTTGGCTCTTTATCTTTTCTCGTTCCAGGTAAGAGAGATAGAAACTGCCCTGGTAACGACCTTCGGCAAGCCAACGCGTAATATCACCGAGCCTGGCTGGTATTTCAAACTGCCAGCTCCAATTCAGAGGGTCCACACATTTGATTCGCGGATGAGAGTCTACGAAGCCGACCTCGGCGAGACAACAACAAAGGGCGCTGCGCCGATTATCGTCAACACTTACGTCGTTTGGAAAATTGTTGAGCCGTTAAGGTTCTTTAATGCCATTGGAACCATCAAAGAAGCTACAAGCAAATTGTACAGCCAAATTAGCGACACTCAGAACAAGGTAATAGGCCAGCATGCCTTCAGCGAATTTGTCAATAGCGATCCGTCAAGGATAAGATTCAAGCAAATTGAAGAGGAAATGCTCGAAGAGCTTCAAAAATCTCTTGCAGATGCCAATTATGGTATCGAGATTAAGACCCTTGGCATAAGGCAGCTCAAAATCAGCGAAGATGTCAGCAAAGACGTTTTTGAAAGAATGAAGGCTGAAAGAAACCGCAGAACCGAAGCTACTAAATCCGAGGGAGACGCCCAGGCACGTAAGATAGAAAGCGATGCGAATTTAAAGAAGGAGGTGCTTGAAGCAACCGCCAAAGCAAGAGCCACGATAATAAAGGCTAAGGGTGATGCAGAAGCTGCACAATATTACGAAATGCTGGAGGCTGAGCCTGAGCTTGCAATATTTCTGCGGAACATCGATGCCCTAAAGGAGATACTAAAGGAAAGGTCGACCATAGTTCTAACTACAGATACGGACATCGTACGGCTGTTACGGGAAATGCCCCAGATTAAACTTATCGAGCCTAACGAACCGCAAATACAGCCTTGATAAATCAGAGTGGTCAATAATATGGACGAGCAGAATCACAAAAAAAACCAAAACTCACAGGTTCAATCACCTGGTAATAAGACCGGTGAAGAGCTTGATGCCGCGGGCAAGTCTCTGTCCGAGGCGTTGAGAATCAGTTTTGCCATTCTGAAAGTGATAATGCTTGTACTCGTGGTCATCTTCCTGGCCTCAGGTTTTAGAACGGTTGGTTCTGATGAGCAGGCAATTGTTCTGCGGTTTGGCAAGATTCGTGGCGTGGGTGAAGAAAGACTCCTCGGCCCAGGCCTGCACTGGGTTTTTCCTTATCCGGTAGATGAAATTGTAAAAATTCCCGTACAGAAAAAAGTCAATTTGCCGATTGATTCTTTTTGGTACTATCAGAGTGCATCAGAACTACTCGGCTCAGGGTCAAGAAGAAAAGATCGTGTACCGGAAAAGCTGAATCCGGTAACAGATGGATATTGTATTACACGAAGCGAAAAACAAGACCAGATACTAACAGGTACTGCTGCTGGCAGTGACTATAACATTATCCATTGCAAGTGGCAGTTAACCTACAAAATAGATGACCCCGAACGTTTCTTCAGAAATGTTTATGTAGATATGGAGAAAATACCCGCGGGGCAGAATTATACTGATGTTATATCTAAAAATATAAATCGGCCTTTGGAATATATGTTTGCCGATGCAGTTGTTACTTCTATGGTTAATTATACCATTGATGACGTTCTGTTTGAGCAGTTGGCAGGAGTAACACAGCACGTTAAAAATGTGCTGCAGGAAAAGCTCAACGCAATAGAAAGCGGCATACAGGTTGTGTCAGTGCAATTGACAGATAAAACCTGGCCTCGCCAGGTTGATGAAGCGTTCCAGGAATCTATTAAAGCAAGCCAGGAAAGACAAAAAGCCGTAAGTGAGGCTAAAACTTACGCTGAACAAACTCTTAACAAAGTTGCCGGCCCAATTGCAGCCCAGCTATATGCAGCTTTGCAGGATGAGACCGTAAGCGAGGAGCAGAAAGAGTATTTGTGGTCTCAATTAGCAGGTACGGCCCAGGACATGATAGCTGAGGCACGAGCCTACCAAACGAAGGTCGTCGCTTCTGCCCAGGCCAGAGCGGAATACTTGAAAAAAATTCTGCCGGAGTTTCGAAAACGGCCAGAGCTCGTTATGCAGAAAATTTATCAGGATGCCATAGTAGAAGTCCTGAACAATGCTGAAGATAAATACGTGGTTCAGCCTGTCAAAGACTCGAAAGGCAGAGAGGTTAGGATTTACATAAGCAAGGACATAAACATAAAACAAAGTGAGCAGAAGTGAGCTAAAGTGCCCCCTTTCAAATTTCTGAATTTCGATTTACGATTTTCGATTTCAAATCGACATTCGAGGTTGGGTAAAAAACTAAGAAGGATGAAAGTTCGACTATGGCCCATGAGCATTTACATTTTAAAGATGACATAGCCCTTGAACATACTCACAGCAAGCAGATTCGTGTAAGCATGGCCCTTTTGGGCACGTTGGCCGGCGGAATGCTGCTGATAAATAGCGGCGTCGCCAGGCTTATCTACGGCAAGGCAGCTTTTAATACAGAGTTCCTCGCGATGGTGGCCGCAATCCTGCTCGGTGCACCGATTATCCTACATGCAATAAAAACCCTCATAAAGAAAGAGGCGCACATGGATGTGCTGGTCGCCTTGGCGATTATTGCCGCCTTTGCGACGCAGAACTATGTGACTGCCGGTGCTGTTGCCTTTTTTATGCTGCTCAGCGAGCTTATCGAGAGCCGAACAGCTCTTGGTGCTCGCGCCTCTATCGAATCACTTATTAAGCTGACACCTACAAAGGCAAATTTAGTTGACCAGCAGGGCGTTGAAAGAGAAGTAAAAGTTAGCAGCTTAAAAGCTGGCGATTGTATTCGTATTCGGCCCGGCGATAACATACCGGCTGATGGACAGGTCATTAAGGGACTTAGCTCTGTGAATGAGGCGACTATAACGGGTGAATCTTTGCCCGTTGATAAAGTGCCGGGAATGTCGGTTTTCGCAGGAACGAACAACCTCACCGGCGTCCTTGACGTCACCGTAACCAAAGCCGGTAAAGATACCACGCTCGGCAAAGTTCAGTCGTTGATTATGCAGGCTGAACAGACAAAGATACCGATTATGCGAATAATCGACCGTTATGTAAAATGGTACATGCCGACAATTTTGATGATTGGCTTGATTGCTTTATTCTTTACCAGGGACATCGATAGATTTATTACGATACTTGTTATTTCGTGTCCTTGCGCGTTGATTTTAGCCACTCCTACGGCGATGATAGCAGCGATTTCGGCCTCGGCGAGGCTGGGTATCCTTATAAAAAATGTTGCCGATTTGGAGATTGCCGGCAAGATGACCGCGCTGGTCTTTGACAAAACGGGAACGGTAACAACGGGTCGGCTGTATGTAACAAAACTAACTCCCGCTGAAAATATTGAGCCAGCGGAATTGCTAACGGTTGCTGCTTCTGCCGAGCAGATGAGCAAGCATCCAGCCGCAAGAGCGCTGGCGGAGGTGGCAAAGGAAGCGAATATCTCATTGGCGGCTACAGATAACTTCAAGGAAACTCCCGGTAAAGGTGTTACTGCTACAGTTAATTCAGTAAAAGTCATGGTCGGCAGGGACACTTTTCTAAAGGAAAACAACGTGAATATAGCTACTGTCCCTGACCCCAGTCTTCATGAAGAGCAAGGCTTCAGCACACTTTATGTTGCCAAAGATAACAAGTGCATTGGCTGGATTGGTCTGCAGGACAAAACTCGCCCGGAGGCAAGACAAGCGTTTAAGGAGCTTATTGATATTGGCATAAAGCGCTTGACTATGCTTACCGGCGACCGTGAAGAGGTTGCTAATCGTGTCGCAGCGGAGCTGGGATGTACGGATGTTAAGGCGCACTGTCTGCCCACCGATAAGCTGGCGATAGTTGAGCAAATCAAAAACGATGGACACACCGTAGCTGTTGTCGGTGATGGCATAAACGATGCGCCGGCTTTGGCAGCGGGCGACCTGGGTATTGCTATGGGTGCAGCCGGCAGCGATGTAGCTATAAATTCCGCCTCAATAGCGCTGATGAGCGATGATCTGAAGCGTCTGCCTTTTCTTGTACGTCTGTCCCGAAAAACCAGAGCCGTTATATTGGAGAATCTCTCTTTTGGAATTATGTTTATAATTTTCGGAGTTGCTGCGGCATCAGCAGCGTGGCTTTCAGCGATTTATGCTGCCGTGCTACATTTTGTTGGGACATTGATTGTTGTTTTTAATAGTGCTCGTCTTGTTCGCTACGGAGAGGAACTGCATCACAAACCATAAAGAAAGTAAATATCAAAAATAAAAAATAAAAATTTTGGACCCCGTCCAGCGCTGGACGGGGGACTTCCTTATTTTTACATTTTACTTTTTAATTTTTTATTTGCCTATGGATTACGCCATTGAAACATTTTCTTTAACCAAGATTTTTTCCGACTGGTGGGGTCGGGACAAAGTTATTGCTGTTGATGACCTGAATTTGCAGATTCGGTACAATGAGGTCTTCGGACTGTTAGGCCCCAATGGCTCAGGTAAAACCACCACTCTCAAACTGCTGCTCGGCTTACTTTATCCAACGAAGGGAAGGTCTGTTATTCTTGGCGGGGATGGCGCCGATCCTAAAATTAACGCCAGGATTGGTTTTCTGCCGGAAGAGTCATATTTGTATAGATATCTAAACGCCCGTGAAACATTGGACTTCTACGGAAGAATATTTGGTCTGCCTGCAAAAGTGAGAAAGATGCGTATAGAATCGCTTCTCGATATGGTCGGGCTAAAGGCAGTAGCAAACAGGCCAGTGGGAACATTTTCAAAAGGCATGGCACGCAGAATCGGCCTGGCCCAGGCACTGATTAACGACCCTGACCTTTTAATTCTGGATGAGCCGACAACTGGACTCGATCCTATCGGAACCAGACAGATAAAAGATTTAATCTTAAAGCTCGCAGAGAGAGGCAAAACAATTTTGCTCTGCAGCCATCTGCTCGCCGACGTTGAAGATGTATGCGATAGAATCGCAATTCTATACGGCGGTAGAATTCAGGCTGAGGGAAAGGTCAAGGACCTTCTACTGCAAACTGATAAAAAACAGATCATAACGAGCGGTTTAAGCGATACTGCCGTTAATAGAATCAGGCAAATACTTCGGGATGAGCACGCCCAGTGTGAAGTAACTTCTCCACTGGACAAGCTCGAAACATTTTTTATTAAAACGGTCGCAACCGCTCAGGAGCAGGCCCAGCCTACAAGCGGTGCTGTAAGCACAACCCAAATCGGTGATTTTCTCGCAGCAGCGTCGTCCAAGGATAATATTCTTGATAAGCTTGTTTCCGCTACAGTATCAAAAGAAACTCCTATGGAAGCTCCCAAAACCAGACAGGTTATTCCTACCGAAGTTCCTGAACGCGAGCCTGATAAGGATTTATTGAGCAAACTAACCAAGACTGTTGAGCCAGCTCAACCTAAACCAGTCATCCAGAACGAGAAAGTAAAAACGGAGCCGGTCGAACCTAAAACCTTCGAGAAGGAGCACGTCAAAAAAAACATTTTAGACCGGTTGACAGGTCGTTTTACTGAACGGGACAAGCATAGAGAACAAGCAGAGGAGGACAAATCTCAGACAGGAGATGCTGGCGATGCGTAGTATCTGGGCTGTTGCTACAAATACAATAAGGCAAGCCCTGCGGTTGAAGATTGCCGCTGCCTTTATAATCCTGCTGCTTATCCTGCTTCCTGTTATGGGCGTTTCGGTAACCGGCGACGGCACGTTGAAGGGCAGACTCCAGACATTTATAAGCTATGGCCTGTCACTGACAAGTATTTTGCTTTGCCTGCTGACTATTGTGGTATCGGCCTATTCGCTGACAAGTGACATAAAGCAAAGACAGATATACACCGTTATTACCAAACCCATTCGACGATTTCAGTTTCTTTTAGGTAAGCTGCTTGGTGTGGCATTGCTCGATATAGCCTTACTTTTTCTCTTTTCAATTATAATATACGGTATTGCTGTTTTCATGCCCAGATTTTATAACGCAACTGTAACTGAGCTTACCGAAGTAAATAACGAATTTTATACCGCAAGAGCCGACCTGGCTCCACCAGACATCGATGTCAGCAAAGAGGTTGAGGAAGTTTACAATAAACTTAAAAAGGCCGGCCAGTTACCTGAGACTATGTCATACAATGAGATAATAAAACAGCTTACCAGCGTAACGAAACTTGAAAGGCGTGCTGTTGCTCCGGGTTATATATTGCCGATGTTGTTTACTGGTATTAAGCCCATCGATCCTAATGAGAGCTTATTCATAAGATTCAAATATGATGTTGCTGTTACACCCACCGATTCACAAATTATCGGCAGATGGCAGGTGGGAGATTATAGGCAAATTCGATATGGCGAGAAAAGTGATACTCCCATCTACGATGCAACCTATAAACATTCGGTCCGGACAATTCATGAGATAGAAGTTCCAGCAAGTGTAGTACCGGCCGATGGCCGTTTATGCGTTGCATTCACAAACCCTCCCATAAACAACACAGTGGTCTTCTTCCCAATTGAAGACGGCCTGGAAGTGCTCTATAAAGCAGATACCTTCACGGGCAATTTTGTTAGAGCTGTGCTTTTGATCTGTTTCCGTTTGGTTTTTCTTGCCAGCTTAGGGATATTGGCTGCGAGCTTTCTGTCTTTCCCTGTAGCAATACTTTTTTGTCTTGTGATATTTTTTACTGCTACTTTCAGCAATTTTGTTATCGAATCATTCAATTTCCTCGGCCGCAATCTTAGCAGTGTTTATTCTTACACCGTTAAGCCTGTCATTCAGCTCCTGCCGCAGTTTGATAAATTTAATCCCACAAAATTCCTGATACCTGCAAGGTTATTAAGCTGGATTTTAGTGGCTAAGGCTGCCGCTTTTATGGTTTGTATTAAATCATTATTACTGTTACTTATTGCACTACTAATCTTCAGTTTTAAAGAAATCGCGAAGATTATAGTGTAGCTTAAGGCTTGTAATTTTTATGCGTTTGCGTGACACCATAGTTTATTTTGTTTGTGCTATTCTCACAGTTGGTTTGCTAATTATCGCCGGGAGCAGATTGGATTATATAAACTCCCAGCGAAAGGAGATGAAACTTATAATCAACGAGCCTCTTGAGAATGCTCCACCTTCTTTGGCATTTGCCACCGTTGCTATGGGAGCTTTTCGCGGCCTTGTTGTAGATGCGCTTTGGATAAGAGCGGATAACTTGAAAGAGCAAGGCCAGTTCTTCGACGCCAAGCAGCTTGCCGAATGGATAACCGTTTTGCAACCTCGCTTCGCAGCCGTCTGGGAATTCCAGGCCTGGAATATGGCTTATAATATTTCCGTAGCAATACCTGCAACACAGCCGGACCAGCGTTGGCGCTGGGTTAAAAATGGCTATGAGCTTCTGCGGGACAAGGGTATCCCGCTGAATCCCAAGAGTATCGAGCTATATCGAGAGCTTGCCAGAATATTTCAGCACAAAATAGGCGGTGTTACAGATGATGATCATAGATATTATAAAGTGCAATTAGCTCTGACTATGGAACCGTTGCTCGGCCCTGCGGATAATAAATATTTCGAGGCTTTGGCTAAAGTCCCAGCAAAGTGGCAGCAAATCGTAGAGAATAAAGACGTAGCCGATTTAGTTACAGCTCTTAGAGCCGCTGAAGATGTATTTGCGGATGCTGATGACGGAAAGTTTGTTGATAATTACTTGGCCTTGAGGCAAAATCCCAAACGATTCAAACCTTCGGCGATTGAAACAATAGATAACTTCAGAGGAACACCAGCCCTTGAAAAGTTTGATATTTTCGCCAAGGCATACTACTTACGCAACACCCTGAAGCTCGATCCGGTTCTAATGCAGCAGTTGAATAAAACGTATGGCCCCATTGAGTTTAGTGATCCCAACAAGCATTTGCCTTTGGATTGGCGACATCCTGATAGTCATGCCCTTTACTGGGGAGTCAAAGGTCTGAAAGAAGTGGCCAAAGACGAGAACCGGGAAGTCTCTATAACCGAGACCAATACAGACCGCATTGTTGTTCATAGCCTGCAGAATCTTTTCCGCTATGGTAAAATATTCTTGTATGATGTGCCGGTAGAATCGCCGGAAGATTCCTCCATATCCGCTGAAGGTGGTGAGCAAAAGATAGAAAAGAGGATATATCTACGGCCGGATTTGAGAATGTTTAAGCCATATAATGATGCGATGTTGGCGGTACTTGACAAATACAAAAGGCCGGATGACGAAGGCTCCTATAAATCGTTACAGGATGGCCACCGCAATATGATGAAAAACGCTATTTTTTTATTTTATCAGACAGGCCATGTATCTGAGGCACAGAAAATCTATGACCAGTTGCGAAAACGTTATCCTCTTGAAGAATTCAAAGTTCCTCTGGCTGTATTTGCAATAAATCGCTTCCGTGAAGAACTCAAAGACAGCCTTGGTATATTCGATGCACGAGAGCAGATAATAGCACTTCTTAGGGAGAGCTACTTCAGATACGCGATGCGGGATGACGATGCTGCATCCGGCAGTGAAAAATTGGCACAGGAGGTTTGGCAACGGTACCAGGAAGAATATCCTGATGAACATAGGGTTGACATTGCCAAGTTACCTGTATTAAGATACCTTGCACTTCTGGATTTTATCAATGACGAACAATATCCGCTTAACTTAAGACTAAATTTACTCGGCCGTATAAAAATCGAAAAGCCTGAGCTTTATAAAGAATTCGAGCAGTATGTAGAACAACTACGGAAAAAAGCAGAAACGGTAGAGTAAATCGGCTTTTAGGCGGTGTTTGTAGGGTATCTTTCATGCATAATACATTTTCACAAGAACTTACACCCTCGCAACAAAAGGCTGTCTTCCACACCGAAGGTCCTTTGCTTGTTATTGCCGGCCCCGGCAGCGGCAAA
>Ga0315532_1001816_pt1 | contig 15309 bp, 17 predicted proteins | sample SalMarWE160370MG_FD_203082 | JGI IMG/M metagenome (GOLD analysis project Ga0315532, IMG submission 203082) | Salt marsh sediment microbial communities from the Plum Island Ecosystem LTER, Massachusetts, United States - Salt Marsh Sediment WE1603-70 ... | reverse complement strand
GACACATGGCAAATATTGAGTCAGTGTATACGTATCAGGGCACCGATCATATCCACACACTCATTCTGGGGTCTGATATTACTGGTATCCCGGCATTCACCAGAACGCGATGACGTGGTCGGCGCTCCTCCTCTTGAAGATGGAGTAGCTAGCGGTGAGTGAGAAAGTTCTTTGTTTAAATAGTCTTGGCTCCCCGAGCAGTGGGAAAACTCGAACTTTTTTCAATGTGTGGTTTGTTAGCGTGATGCGTATATGCGGTGACAAATGCTATTACATAAGCTATGTCTTATTGTAGGCTTTTAAAAAGTCGTCTCTCGGTATCCCTGCTTTAGCACATATTGTCCTCAATGTTGAACTCTTTATCCTCTGATGACCTGGCATTGTCAGAGGCGTTTTACTCCCGTCAGGGTTTTCGCGTACCATCGAAATATGTTCCTTTTCCCTAACCAGTCTGAAGCCCAGAATCTCAAATGCCTTTATGACCCGTGACTTGGGCGCATCCACAGGAAACTTCTCTGTCAAACAGTTACTCCTACCTCAGCAATGAAGGCTTCAAGAACAGGGGGCTCCAGTTCAACGACTTCTTTGCCGAAAGTCTCAATATGGAACTGGATTGCAGATTTTACGTCAGAGACGGCTTCCTCATAGGTATCCCCTTGCCCTATCACAACGCCTTTTAACCCTAAAGGATACGCCACATAGCCATCTGGGGCCTTTTCAACTATTATTTTAAATTGACGAACCTTAAAATCACCTCCTCGTCCCTCAATAATGTCAATGTTGATCCCGTAGTCTGAGCGCAGCGCTGATAGAAGTTCGTCAAATCCCTTTACGTCGATCTTGTGTAACGTCTGGAGCATACTGGCTTTCTTAAGTGTTTTTACTAGAAGGCTCTTTGGAACATATCTTTCTATGACTTGAATATTTGCTTTATGTTTAAATCTCCACCAATCAGAATCTCGATCGTCGTAGAAAGGTCCAGCTACCTGAGCAACTCCATAAATGTGGATGTCCCCGTCATAGTTGGCTGGATATCCTCGGCACAGTAGAATGATATCTTTCTCACCAATGTTTACAAACCTTCTGACCGTCCTAGCAGCGTACTTAGCACCTCGTTCAGTACAGGGATATGTCTCCCTCAGAGATGATTCAAGCTCTTCTTGGCTAACCTTATCTGGACTCACGGGGATCTCGTGCCACCCTATGGCAATAACCTTTTTCTGCAAGAATCGTTCCCAGTAATCTGTTCCGTATCGGCCTTCCGTAGTTTTAAGTACCCAATATCGCATTGGTGCCTCCCAATTTACAGAAGATTCTAAGGTAAAATCACCTCACAATGAAAACATTAAACTTTATGTCTATTGTCTTCAGTACCTGTTTTCTTCATATCGCTTTTATTTCTATCAGATCTATTATAGTAAGCTCCCCTTCAACAAGCAAATTTTGGTCTTATAGGGCAAAATCCCAAATTTCGGAGCATTTTGTATCTAGTCAGTTTTAAAGAAAGCAAAATGGCTCCCCGGGAAGGATTCGAACCTACAACCTAGCGGTTAACAGCCGCCCGCTCTACCATTGAGCTACCGGGGAACCTGTTGTTCATAATGACGTCATAAGAAGACGCTGGCTACTCTTTATATTATACCATCATCGGATAATTGCCGTATTTCTTGTTCGCTATATCCCAGGACATCGCAGTATATCTCGTGGTTATGCTGGCCAAGAAAAGGGGCAGGGAGCGTTGGGTCACCTGGCGTTTTTGACAATTTAAAGGGGGATCCAGTCACCTTGACTTTGCCTGAGATAACCTGGTCGACTTCGGCTACCATATTTCGACTCAGGAGTTGAGGGTCATTAGCCACCTGTTCAAATGGAGGAACCGGTGACGCTGGCAAGTGAGCGTCGCTGAGCAGCTTAACTATCTCTTCTATAGTCCTTTCTCCAGTCCATGCCTCCACCAGGGCACTTATTTCCCCCGAAACTTCCGTTCGCTTTGTTCGGTCCACATACTGTTCAATCTCTAACAAGTCCTCTCTTCCCATAACCCGCATTAGGTTTTCCCATTGTCCAATGGTGACAACGTCTATCACCACATCGCCATCCTTGGCGGGAAAAACACCAAAGGTACCGAAGTAGCGATTGCCCTTTCTCTGCGGAATCTGGCCGGTCCCATAGTACAAGGCAGCGGCCCCCGCGCCGGCAACATCCCATGTGCAGTCCTGCATCGATATGTCGATGTATTGGCCTTCGCCTGTTATCGACCGGTGTTGTAATGCTGCTAGAATAGAGATTGTATTATAGAGGCCAGCGAGCATATCCGATACTGCCACTCCCACCATAGTAGGTGGGCCATCAGGAAACCCATTTTGGCTCATCAGCCCTCCCATGGCTTGAGCTATTGTGTCGTATGCTGGTCGTGCACTGTAAGGACCGGTGTGCCCAAACCCTGACGATGAAGCATATATCAATCCTGGGGTAACTCTACTGAGTTCTTCATAATCAAGGCCAAGCCTGACCATCACCCCGGGGCTAAAATTCTCGACTACAACGTCCACCTTTTCAACCAACTGTTTGCATATCTCCCGACCCTTCTCAGCGGCCAGATTCAAGGTGATGCTTTTCTTTCCGCGATTCACGCTGATGAACATATAGCTTTCCCCACCCTCTGTCTGGGGATCGTTCGTTCTGGATGCATCCCCCTCCCCGGGTATCTCGATTTTGATTACCTCCGCCCCCAGTTGTGCTAACTTAAATGTGCAAAAAGGGCCGGCCAGGGCCCTGGTGAAATCCAATACCTTGATATGCTGCAATGCTGTAGCCAAAATGAAACCCTCTTGCTGATTATCCTCACGTGGCTGCCGAGCCAGGATTCGAACCTGGGCTTAGGGATCCAAAGTCCCCCGTGCTACCACTACACAACTCGGCAATCTCTCACCCTTTTGTGTTCCAGTTTCTCTTTGGACTTAACGCTTTTCGTTGCTGAGGAACAGCTATATATGCCAGCGCTCGAAACAATGCCGAAGGTCGGGATCGAACCGACACGGGAGTCGCCCCCCAACGGTTTTTGAGACCGTCGCGTCTACCTATTCCGCCACTCCGGCCTTTTTATCTACGTCATGTCTCTCAAGGAGTTGCTGGTTGCTTTATGGTGCCGAGGGGCGGAGTCGAACCGCCGACACGCGGATTTTCAGTCCGCTGCTCTACCACCTGAGCTACCTCGGCCCAGGAGTATTTTATGTTCTCGCCTATTATGATGTCAACAAAGAGAGAAAGGTAAGGCGAACTGTGGTATAATTTCAGCGTGCCTGCACCAAGCATCAACCGAATCGGGCAAGTGCTGACCCATCGCTACCTCACTCTTTTCACCAGGTTTGCGCTGGGTGGTGTATTTATCTTTGCCGGAGCGGCCAAACTAGGACAGCTTCAGGGGTTCGTACAGATTGTCAACGAATATCAAGTATTTCCCTACTATTCGTTTGTTCAGATTTATGGCTATGTTCTTCCTCCACTTGAGGTGGCCTTTGGCGTTTTTCTGGTCTCAGGATTACTATTAAGAATCAGCTCCTCGTTGAGCATTCTGGTGCTTATCAGCTTCGTTATTGCTAAGAGCATGGCCTTTGCCAGGGGGATGGAAATGCCCTGCGGCTGCTTCGGTGAGGTAGCGGTGGTGCTGGGGTCGCAAACTCTAGCCCTCGACTTTTTCCTCCTCGCCCTGGCTTTCCAAATACTATTTCACCGAGGCGAGTTCCTCGCTCTGGGGCCGTGGCTCAAGAGCCGCAGGGCGCTCCGGGCGACTTCTCTTTAAACCAGTCCTTCGCCTCCTCAACTCGACCGAGTTCGGCTAAGGCGATCCCTTTATTAAGGCGTGCTTTGTTATATTCTGGGTTCAACCCAATTGCCTTATCGTAACCTTCGATGGCTTTTGCCCACTTCCCAACTTCAGCAGAACTATTTGCCACGCTATGGTAAATATCGGCGACAAGCTCCCTATCTCCCCACTCCTCCCTTTGCGGATTATACTTGTGCACACGGTATTCAAAGCCGTAAGAGAGACTGTGCTCGATATCGATGGAGCGCGACCCAGCGTGTAGTACAGTGAACACATGAGGCCCAATACCAAAGGCATATTCCAGGTGAACTGCCTTTACCTCAAGTCCGAATCTCTGTACGAGCACGTTATAGAGGACTGTTAGTCCCAGGCAATTGCCTACTGGCTCTGTTTCACCAAGCTGGGCATCTATAACATCGTTTAACTTGAAGCTCCCACGCTGTTGGTAGCGATGTGGTTTAGACTTCCATAGCCAGTGGAAGATTTCCTTTGCCCTTTCTACCTCGCTTCCTTTTAGATTGTGAGCGATTTCCTGGCAGAACTGGTCTATCTTAGCCATACAGCTATTGAATTCACGTACCTCGTTCACTCCTGAGGCGATCAAAGCTCCCTGAGCAAGGTCTATTTTTTCGCTCTCAAATAGCAGCTTTTCCATTTCAACCGGTTCCATTGAGCGGCGGTATGTATTGCTAAACTGCCTGATATTATATAAAATCTACAACTAGACGTAGATCAGTGTTTACTAGAGGAGGTAGGCCGATTGGATGCTTTGGCAAAACATGTGCTCTTAGAACTCAATGATTGTAATAGGGAGCGTTTAAGCGACATAGATTTCCTGAGAGATGCTCTGCTCTCTGCTGCTAGAGAGGCAGGCGCTACTATAATAAGCGACTCCTTTCATACTTTCCCGCCTTATGGCGGCGTAAGCGGCGTGGTGATCGTCCTTGAATCCCACCTCTCGGTTCATACATGGCCGGAGCATGGCTACGCTGCGGTGGATATCTTCACCTGTGGCAGCCGCGTTCGCCCAGAGATGGCAGTAGACCTCCTGGTAAGAGAGCTTCAAGCTAAAGACTCCTCTATTGTAGAGCTAAAGAGGGGGATTGTGAAATCCCCGGTAAGCCATGAGTGAAAGTAGCTGGTTTTATGACCATATCACCCCTGATATGGTTCAACTCCATAGCATCAAAGAGACGATCTATTCTGGGAAAACTCAGTTTCAATCTATTGAGATTATCGACACTGGCGGCTTTGGCAGATGTTTAGTCTTGGATGGCAAAATCCAGTCGAGCGAAAAGGATGAATTTATCTACCATGAAGCCCTGGTTCACCCCGCAATGATTACTCAGCCCTACCCCGAAAGCGTATTCATCGCTGGGGGTGGCGAGGGGGCGACCGCCAGGGAGGTGCTGAGGCATCCCTCGGTGAAAAGGGTGGTTATGGTTGACATCGACAAAGAGGTAATCGATATCTGCCGCCGTTTCCTCCCCTCCTTTCACCAGGGCTCCTTTGACGATAGCCGTTTGGAGCTGCACATCGTTGATGTCAAAGGGTATCTTGAGAAGTGCCAGGAGAAGTTCGATGTGATTATTCTCGATCTGCCTGAGCCTATAGAGGAAGGGCCAGCCAGTACGCTGCACACTAAGGAGTTCTATCAACTTGTTGCCGATAAGCTAGGCCCAGAAGGTGTCCTTTCCCTCCAGGCAGGCTCCAGTTCCTGGGGAAGTCACGAGTGCTTTACCGCGATTATCAATACTCTGAAATCAGTTTTCTCCCATGTCTACCCTTATGCTACTCATATTCCAAGCTATGCCAGCGTATGGGGCTTTGCTGTCGCTTCACAGACGCTGAACCTTCTCCCCTCAAAGGGGATAGACCGCAAGCTCTCCTCAAGAATGAAAGAGGGGCTGAGGTTCTATGATGGCCTCACCCACCGGGGCCTTTTCACGCTCCCCAAGACCTTGAGGGAGGCTATAGACCAAGAAGAGAGAATAATAACTGAGCAAGAGCCTTTCTTTATCTATCAGCCCTGAATTTGGGCATCCCCAGCTTCGATGAATGGTTAAAGCGTTTCCAGATTGCAAAAGTGACGGGCGATGTCCAGCCGCGCCACGTGCGACCCTCCCAGCCACTGTTGCATCATCTTGTTGTCTCGCCAGTGCTTCTCCACGTCTGCGTCCCTGGTATAGCCATAGGAGCCCATCATCTCCATCGCCCTGTTGGCCACCATGACGCTTATATCGGCAGCATAGGTCTTGGCAATTCTTGATTTGGCCAACATCTCCGCTGACCATCGCGGCCCGTATATCTCAGGGCGATCCCACATGTAGGAAACACTTAATGCATAGGTCCTGGCGGTCTCGATACCGGTGACCATGTCCGCCAAGCTGCATGCAATTACACTGTGCTCCTTGATCGGTTTCCCACCGGCCACCCTTTTTGTGGCGTAATCGGTAACAATTTCAAAGATGTTCTGGGCTGTTCCTATCGACATCGCAGCGCTGCCGATGGAACCCAGGACCAGGTTTTGGTGAAGAAGGTTGGCATCATCCCCTGGCCCTGCTGCTCGATACCTCTTGGGCACCCTCACGTTATCGTAGAAGATGGAGCAGTTTCTATCTGCCTGCATCCCCGACTTGTTCTCGAACCTGCCGAAGGAGACACCATCGATAGGATAAGGGACGTAGATAAGGGCGATCCCATCATCTCCCAGGTTGGGATCGGTGGTGCACACGGTGAGATAAAGGTAAGATACACCGCTATTGGTGGGCCACTGCTTAACCCCGTTTATCACCCACTCCTCACCATCAAGGCGTGCGGTGGTGTGGATTTTGTGTCCCTCCATCCGAGGATTCTCGATGTCGCAACCACCTTCAGGTTCCGTCATGGCGAAACAGCCGAATGCAACTTCGTCCTCGGGGAAAACGCCAGCCAGTTCCTCTATCAGGTCCGGTCTTCTATATGGATCAATTCTGATGGGAAACAGGCACCAGCCAGTGCACGCCATGGCAACGGCTATGCCACTATCGCCACGGGACAGCTCCTCCAGAAATCCCATTTGATTGGTCAAGGCCAAAGTTTGGTCTGCCGCCATGACTCTTCCCATGCCAAGTTCAATCATTATCTTCCTGAACAATGGTTCGATGACCTTGCTATGATCCTTGTCGTCGTCGATCTGCTGCCTCACCGGGAGGATCTCGTTGTCCACGAACTGTCGTGCCAGCGAACGAGCCATTTTAGCCTCTTCGGTGTCCAGCACATCGATTGCAAGATGGTTTGCCATTTGCTACCTCCTTTTAAGTTACTTTGCAACGCCCATTGTTGATAACATTCGGTCATAAGTCAAGGAGGCGCATCCCTTTTTCAGATTACCCCAGGATGCTATAATCTGGGTGTGGATGTTCTTGAGGGGTTGAATCGGGCGCAGCGGGAGGCAGTGGAGTCTATTGAGGGGCCGCTACTCATACTGGCTGGCCCCGGCAGCGGCAAGACACGGGTTATTGCCCATCGTGTGGCCTGCCTGATCAAGGTTTGGGGCATCAGTCCCTACCATATCATGGCTGTTACTTTTACCAACAAGGCAGCCAGAGAGATGAAGGAGCGCCTGTACCAGCTTCTTGGCAGCTCAGTAGAGGACTTGACCTTGGGCACCTTCCATGCTACCTGCGCTCGCATCCTGCGAATAGAGGGGGCACATATAGGTCTTGATCCAAGGTTTGTTATTTACGATGGTGATGATCAACTCACTCTGGTCAAGCGCAGCCTTCAGGAATTGGATCTCGACCCAAAGCGCTATCTGCCTCGCGTCATGCTTTCCGCAATATCCGCAGCCAAGAGCCGCCTTATCGCGCCCGATGATTATGTCAATAACTCCTACTTCGATGAGGTAGTGCAGCGGGTGTACCAGCGCTACCAGAACCTCCTTGGCGAGAGCAAGGCCCTTGATTTCGATGACCTTTTAATGAAGGCCGTCTACCTCTTCCGCCACCGCCCTGAGGTTCTCTCCAAGTACCAGCAACGCTACTATCATGTGCTTATCGATGAATTTCAGGATACCAATATTGCGCAGTATGTCCTGGCAAAACAACTGGCTGGGGGATATCGCAATATATGTGTAGTTGGCGACCCAGATCAATCGATCTACTCATGGCGATTCGCCGATATGAGAAACATCATGAGCTTCGAGCGGGATTACCCCGATGCAACGGTGGTATATCTTGAGCAGAACTACCGCTCCACCAAGACAATCCTCGAAGTGGCACATCATGTGATCTCGGCCAATAGTAAACGAAAGGAGAAGGGACTGTGGACTGAGAATGAGGAGGGGGTGCAGATTACTGTTGCTGAGACCTACACCGAGGAAGAAGAGGCCCAGTCTGTGGTGAGTGAAGTGGAGAAGCTCACTACTCAGGAACATTTCAAGCGGGGCGATTGCGCTGTGATGTATCGCACCAATGCCCAGTCGAGGGTCATTGAGGAGGCTTTTATTCGCTATGGGATGTCCTACCGGCTGGTAGGCGGCACCCGCTTTTACGAGCGGCGGGAGGTCAGGGATGTCATCGCTTACCTCCGGCTGGTCCACAACCCATATGATAGCGTGAGCCTCTTAAGGATTATCAATGTGCCGACGCGGGGGATCGGCAAGCGCACAATAGATGAGCTGTCGCAGTGGGCAAAGGGGCAATCTCTACCTGTTTATGCTGCTTTGCAGACGCTCGCTGATGAAGGCGATAAATCTCCTTTTGGCCCCCGCTTTGCCAAAGTTTTAACCAGCTTTCTGACCATTCTCAACGAACTGATCATGAGAAGCAAGGAGCTAAACGTCATCGAGCTTTTCGACCTGGTGGTGGAGCGCTCTGGTTACAAAGAATATATCTTGGATAAGGACGATGGGGAGGATAGGTGGGAAAATATCATGGAGTTGCGAACGGTAGCAAATGATTATCGCTATCTGGCACCTGAAGATAGCCTTTCCTCTTTTCTTGAAGGGGTGGCACTGGTCTCTGATGTAGACAGTTACGAAGAGAAGATTGACGCGGTGACATTAATCACACTTCACGCAGCCAAGGGTCTGGAGTTTCCGGTAGTGTTCATAGTTGGTATGGAGGAAGGGCTGCTTCCTCATCGGAAGTCTTTTGATGATCCATACCAGATGGAGGAGGAACGCCGTCTGTGCTATGTTGGGATTACTCGAGCCAAGGAGCGTCTTTATCTTGTCCGTGCCTTCCGACGTAGACTGATGGGAAGCAGTGGGCCAACGCTTCCTTCACGCTTTCTCCTTGATATTCCCTCTCACCTGGTAATGACACCTACGGGGCGTAACCAGGCAAAGGCTGCACAGCCAACCTTAACCACAAATTCGACAGTAAAGCCGCCTCTAAATGCAGGGGACCATGTGCGCCACGCTGTATTCGGTGAAGGAATAGTAATCAACTGTTGGCACTCTAAGGACGACCATGAGGTCACTGTAGCGTTCAAGGGAGATGCCGGGCTGAAGAGATTGCTGTTGAGCTTGGCACCTCTGGAGAGGATATGATAGTCGTGGTCCAGCGAAGCAAAACAGACCTAAGATACTTGACAGGGCGATTGGGTTTGTGTAGACTTTCGATGGCTTGGATGGAGTCTGTTTGGTGCTTTTTACTGTGTTTTAGGAAGGTAAGATTTACTCTAGCCAAAGAAAAAATAAGGAGGTAGCGAATTGGCTGACGAGTCGATAATGACGGATGAGATTAAGGCGATGATTGGTACGTTGTCGGAACCAGTCATAATGGAGGTGGGGAGGGTAGCGATAAGAAGGTATGCCGATGCTGTGGGCGATGAAAACCCTCTTTTCCATGAGGTGGAGGATGCAAAGGCTGCTGGATATGAGGATATCATCTGCCCGCCTGGTTTCTGGGGTTGGCCTATCAAGGGGAGGGCAACTATAGGAGGCATGTCCATAGTTGGGGCTGTGCTGGTAAAAGCTGGCCTCTTCCGTATTCTCGATGGCGGCGTGGACCAGGAGTTCTACATTCCCATCCGTGCCGGTGATATCCTCACCGCCTACTCGAAGATCGCAGATATCAGGGAGAGGGAGGGGAAGGCGGGAAAGATGATATTTACCACGGTAGAGACCACCTATTTGAACCAGAACGGCGACACAGTAGCTGTAAACCGGGCAACGATTATCGCTAGATAAGGGGGAAGAAATGGCGAAAAAGCAAATTTATTACGAAGATGTGGAGGTTGGCAGTGAAGTGCCTACTCTGGAGAAGATCTCCACAACCCAGATGGCGGTTAGATGGGCTGGGGCATCAGGAGACTTTAATCCCCTTCACTGGGATGAGAGCTTCGCTGCAACTCAGGGGACGGGCGGCATCATTACCCACGGCGCTCTCAAAAGGGCATGGCTGGTCCAGCTAGTGACTGACTGGATAGGTGCCGAGGGACGAGTTAAGAAGTTCGCCTGCCAGTATCGAGGCATGGACTATCCTCGAAGGATGGCGACTATGGGAGATCCTGCAGAAGGGGAAACATGGCTTTGTAAGGGGACGGTTGCCAATAAGAAAGTAGAGGATGGCCAGCACCTTGTTGAGTGTGACATATGGGTGGAGAATGGGAAAGGGGAAAAGACCACACCAGGCAGTGCCACGGTTATCCTTCCCTCGAAGAAGGCTTAAGCCTGAGGTGCAGGCTGTAAATAGATAGAGAGACAATTTCATCTCATTGATGATAAATGGGGGGTGATAAAAAGGAGATTACTAATTTGGGTGGGGAAGATTAATAATAGGGATCTAATTGAAAGGGGATAAAGGTGGCAAAGTTGCTGGAAGGAAAAGTAGCGATTGTTACGGGAGCGGGAAGAGGATTAGGAAGAGGGGAAGCACTACTGTTAGCAAAAGAGGGAGCTAAAGTAGTGGTTAATGACCTCGGTGGAGGCTTTGATGGCGCGGGGGCCGCTGCGGGTCCGGCAGATGAAGTAGTGGCAGAGATCAAGTCCTTTGGTGGAGAAGCAGTGGCCAACTACGAGAGTGTAACCGATTTTCAGGCGGCAAAGAAGATTATTGAATGCGCTGTCGAGAACTTTGGCAAATTGAACATTTTAGTCAATAACGCCGGCATCCTGCGGGATAGGATGTTCTTCAACATGGCAGAGGAGGAGTGGGATGCCGTGCTAAATGTTCACCTGAAGGGTACTTTTAACTGTTCTAGGCATGCTTGTGCCTACTGGAGGGAAGAACACAAAGCTGAGAGGGTCCATGAGGGGAGAATTATAAACACTACTTCTGATGCTGGGCTCTTGGGAAATGTTGGTCAAACCAATTATGGAGCAGCTAAGGCAGGAATTGCTGCCCTTACTAATATCCTCGCCAGGGAAATGGAAAGATACGGCGTAACCTGCAACGTCATTGTCCCGGTGGCACGGACAAGACTGACAACTGATGCTACCCCATCGATGAGGGCATTTATGGAGAAGACTCCACCGCCAGGCGAGTTTGACATGCTTGACCCAGAAAACATGGCTCCCCTTGTAGTTTACCTGGCATCCGATAAAGCCAAGGACATAAATGGCAATGTCTTCAGGCTTGTAGGGAACAAGGTTTGGTTACTTGGGGGCTGGCACACAGTAGATGTGCAAGCTAAAGAAGAGAAGGCTAGATGGACCCCGGAGGAGCTTGATAAGGCAGTCAAGGAGTTGATGAAGAAAGCTCCTCCAAAAGAAGACGTATCGACGCCCTTCAGGGAAGCAGGGCTTTTCTAGGACACTGCATTAAACAGGGCTGGGGAGTAAATCAAACTGTATAAGTCGGAACTAATCTCGGTTAGGTGAGCGCTCAGTTGGAACATTACCTCAGCTATTGATAGAATATAATGCAGAGTTGTGGAGCTAGCGAGGCTAAATAGATAAGGAGGCAAAATGGGTGATAGGTTAAAAGGGAAAGTCGCAGTGATAACAGGCGCAGGTCGGGGTATTGGCAGGGGCCATGCGCTATTGTTCGCTGCTGAGGGGGCAAAGGTGGTGGTTAATGACCTTGGTGGCGCTCCAGATGGCACAGGGGCAGCTAAGGGGCCAGCCGATGAGGTGGTAGAGGAGATTAAGAAGGCAGGTGGAGAGGCCGTTGCCAACTACGACTCGGTGACTACACCGGAGGGTGGAGAGAACATAATTAAAACTGCCATTGACAATTTTGGCAGGCTGGACATTCTGGTGAACAACGCTGGTGTGCTCCGAGACCGCATGGTCTTCAACATGACCGAAGAGGAATGGGACACAGTGCTGAAAGTCCATCTTTATGGGCACTTTCATTGCACCAAACCCGCCTGTGTCGTCATGAGGCAGCAGAGAGGCGGCCGCATAGTGAATACCTCTTCTACATCGGGTCTCGGTAATAGAGGTCAAGCCAATTATGCTGCGGCCAAGGAGGGTATCGCTGGGTTCACCAGGACAGTGGCTAGGGATATGGGCAGATATGGCGTCACCTGCAACGCTATTCGCCCGGCTGCCGCCACGAGGATGACAGTATCCCCTGAGATGGAGGCTGCTCGGAAGAAAAGAGAAGAAACGGGACAGCCGCCGCCAGCATATGACCTCACAAGCTTGGCGCCTGAAGCGATCGCGCCCTTGGTGGCGTTCTTGTGCACCGACGAGGCGGCAAATATAAATGGGCATATCTTCTATGTTCGTTCCGGCCAGATCAGTCTTATGACTGATCCAACAATATGCAGAAGTATCCACAAAGACGGGAGATGGACTGTGGACGAGCTTTGCAGGGATGTCCCACAGTCACTGGCGGTAGGCCTGGTAAATCCATCGCCAGCGGAACCACCGAAGTAATAGGAAGTTCAACGAGGCTAAGGAGGCAAAATGGGTGATAGACTAAAAGGAAAAGTTGCAATAGTAACGGGCTCAGGTCGTGGCCTCGGCAAATGCCACGCTCTGGCGCTTGCCGCTGAGGGGGCAAAGCTGGTTATTAATGACCTTGGTGGCGCTGTAGATGGCACCGGGGCGGCCAAGGGGCCAGCCGACGAGGTGGTGGAAGAGATCAAGAAGATGGGTGGAGAGGCTGTTGCTAACTATGACAGCGTGGCTAGCTACGAAGCTGGGGAGAACATAGTTAAAACCGCCATTGACAGTTTTGGCAAGTTAGACATCTTGGTGAACAATGCTGGTGTGCTCCGAGACCGTATGGTGTTCAACATGACCGAAGAGGAGTGGGACACGGCACTTAAGGTCCATCTCTATGGCCATTTCAACACCACCAAGCACGCCTGCGTCGTCATGAGGCAGCAGAGGAGCGGGTGTATTATAAATACATCCTCATCAGCGGGTCTGGGGAACATGGGGCAGGCTAACTATAGCGCGGCCAAAGAAGGAATAATTGGCTTGACCAGGACAGTAGCCATAGACATGGGTAGATACGGCATCACATGCAATGCCATTCGCCCCTTGGCAGGCACAAGGCTGACACTGACTACTGAGCTGTTTGAGGCCTGGAAGAAGCGGGGCATGACCGAGGAACAGATACAAGGGATGTTCCCACAACCTGAGGATGTTTCACCGCTGGTGGTATTCCTGTGCACCGACGAAGCGGCCAACATCAACGGCCGCACGTTCGATATCGGTGGCGGGAACGTAGGCCTCTATACAGAGCCCGAGAACTTCCGTTCCATCTTCAAAGAGGGTATGTGGACCGTCGACGAGCTCTGTGATCTGATTCCGAAGACACTGGCACGGGGCTTGGAGAATCCATCGCCACCGGCAGCGCCAAAGCAATAGAGGACCTTTAAGGATTTGGTGGGTTATCATTGGGAGAGGCCAAATTTCGCCTCTCCCAATCTTTTCGCATTAGCTCCATCGTTATGAAGTTGTTGTTTCGCTTTTTCACTTGGCCATAGGGGACAAAGCCGCATTTCTGAAAGCAGGCCTGCGCTCTGACGTTCCAGTTGAGGGTTTTGAGATAGACTCTGTTGAGGCTCGTTGCGCTGAAGATGTGGTTTAAGAGAACGGTCACAGCGTCGGCGCCATAACCCTGCTTCCAGTAGTTACGGTCGCCGATCATTATGCCTAGTTCCGCCTGGTTCCTCTTTTTATCGATGTCATAGTACATGCAATTGCCTATGTGCTTACCGTCTAAGCTCTCGATAGCAAAGCGGCGTCGCCGCTCACTTGGACTACCCAACTCAGTGGCGTGTTCAAAAAGATACTCCGTATAGGGTATCCTTATAGGCTCGGCAGCATCGAGGCGAGCAAGCTCCTCATCACTACGCCAGGCATAATCGTTGGTGACATCCTCCCATTTCTTTTCCCTGAGAACTACCTTCTTGCCCTTCAACATAAGAACACCCACTTAAAGAATTCTGAAAGATAACGGGTCCTTTTCGAAGTCGAGTTCTTCCAAGGCTTCCGCCGCTGCTTGACGAATATGCTCTTCGGAATTAGTCAGGCATTCTTGCAGTATATCCTCAGCCTCGCTGCCCCCGATCTTTCCCAGTGCAGCTATAGCGGAGAGGCAGACCTGACTATCGATATCATGGATGAGCCTGCTTAGATGAGGCACCGCGTCCTCCTCTCCAAGCTCTCCGCAGGCCTCTGCGGCTTCATAGCGCATCTCCGCATCTGCGCTACCAAGTTCCCTCAGCAGCGTTGGAAGCCAGGCCAGGTCGCTATTCTTGCCCATAGCGTAGACAGCGCTCACTCGCATTACGGCATCGTCGCTCATGTAGGCTTCTTGGATGATCTCATTCACCCTCGGCAAACTAAGGGGTGCTATCGCCTCTATAGCACGTCTCACTACCTCAATCTGCTCATCCTGGTCATCGATAATAGCAGACAGCGCACTTTCCACCTTTTGTCTGTGTTCGGGGCGTAATTTCCCCAGTTCAGCAAGCATGGCAAACTTGCCCAGCGCCATTGCTGCAGCAGCGCGCACCGATTCCTTGCTATCCTCTCTGAGAAGGGTGATAAAGGAGTCAATTAGGGAGCAACTCTCACATTCCCACAAGCCGTCGATAGACTTTGTCCTGACTGTCTCGTCGGGGTCATGGAGAGAGGCAATAAAGATGTCATCGAAATTCAGATTAGGGTTCTCTTCGGCCAGTTCGACGAGGTGACCCACGATCTGCCTCTGCCTGTCAACATCCATCTTAACCCACGTCTCCAAAAATAACGTTAACTCCTCAGATGAAAGGGTTGACAGGTTAGCAAGCTTTGAGATAACCAGAGGTTTCTTACTATCGCTGATCTCAGCGAAGTACCTCTCTAACGGCAAAGGGATACCTCCGTTGTCATGTTTTGCTGACCACCGACAAACCAGCCAAATAGATAGCAGGCGTTTTCAATGAACTGCCAACCCACTTAGCCTCTTGCCCGATGGCAATAAGCTCCTTGAGGGCCTTGTAAATATTTCCTGAAATCATTGTATCCTTTACCCGCCCCACGATTTCCCCATTCTCAACCTTGTATCCCAGGAGCACATTCCCACTGAAGTCGCCGCCCAAAACAT
>Ga0315532_1001815_pt1 | contig 15315 bp, 16 predicted proteins | sample SalMarWE160370MG_FD_203082 | JGI IMG/M metagenome (GOLD analysis project Ga0315532, IMG submission 203082) | Salt marsh sediment microbial communities from the Plum Island Ecosystem LTER, Massachusetts, United States - Salt Marsh Sediment WE1603-70 ... | reverse complement strand
TGAGCTTTAATCGCTTGTCAATGACCACATGCTCATAGTAATTTCCAGCCCGCACCTGAATTATGTCACCAGATGATGCCGCGTTTATGGCCGCTTGTATCGAAGAAAAGTCTGCTTCTGGCGAGTCATCGTCTACAATCCATGTTGTATTTTCAGCCCGAGCCAGATTAGTTGAGGCTGCAACGAAAAAACTTGAGAAGACAAGTATCAAAATGAAACCTAAAGCTGTTTTGCGTCCCGCTTGGATTTTCAATTCAAGCACCAAAATACCCTTACCCTTTTACGTAATAAAAACCTTTTTGTAAAGGTTTCTTGACTAAACTTTTTTTCTTAGTCGATTTCTTGACTAACAAATTCTGAACATGAAAACAGGCTCTGCTATAGAGAGGGTTTTAAGCTGAAGTTGCATTAACCACGTTTTTTGCCGACTTCTGCTTTATAGCCTTGTTTTATGAATTATGGGCTGTTTGCTGAACGAGTTGAGGTGTGAGGCTGGGAAATTGTATTTAACTTGTTTGCGGAAGATATAGCTGTTGAAGTCTCATGCCGACGAATCTGCCTCCCGAAGCTATGGATAAGTGGGAAGAGGTTGAAGCTGCCCGTACCCCCAGAGAAAAAATGGAAAAGATGCAGGAATTCCTAAAGTACGTTCCGCAGCACAAGGGCACAATGAAGCTGCGCGGCGAAATCAAGAGGAAGATCGCGCTTATCCGCAATGACTTGGAAGACAAAAAGCGTAAGGGCGTAGGCAAGAGCAGTGGTGGACCAAAACTTTTCATTGAAAAAGAAGGTTCAGCGCAGATAGCGGTGATCGGCATGACAAACGTGGGCAAAAGCTGCCTGATGAGCGCCACAACAAATTCAAAGGTGCTTGTTACCCCTACCCCTTACAGTACACATGAACCAGTGCCTGGTATAATGGATTATGAGGATGTGCAGTTCCAGCTTATTGAAGCTCCAGCGGTAATGAAGGGCAGCGCAGATGGACGGGGAACCGGACATGTCACGCTTGGTTTAGCGCGAAATGCTGATGGCGTAATTTTAATGGTTGATTTATCACGTAATCCTATTGAGCAGTTAGAGTTGGTCTTGGCTGAGTTAGAGAAGAGTCGGGTCTTGGTAAACAGGCCAAGTGGACGTGTAACTATTAATCGTCGCCATGCTGGTACTGCGCTAAGAGTTATCCTTCTTGGACACCTGATTGATTGCAGCATGCGTGATGTGGATGATTTATTGCGAGAATACAAAATTCACGATGCCATCGTACGAATTAGCGGTGATGTCCGGTTGGAAGATGTAGAAGATGCAATTTTTGAAACCACCATCTATAAGCCAGCGGTTATCGCAGCAAACAAGTTGGACCTAAAAGGCGCTGAGGCGAACCTGCATACATTAAAAAGGCATGTTAATGGCAAGTTGCCTATTATCGCCATGTCTTGTGAACGTAAAGAGGGACTTGACGAGTTAGGCAAAGCAATTTTTGACAGTTTAGGGGTTATTCGGGTCTACACCAAAGAACCCGGTTCAAAGGAAGAGACTGGTCGCCCGTTTGCACTTAAACGTGGTGCTACAATTAATGATTTAGCGAAAAATATTCACAAAGACTTTGTTCATAATTTCTTGTTTGCCATGGTGTGGGCTAAGCGTTTGCCCTTTAGTCCCAAAAAGGTTGGGTTGAATTTTGTTTTGGAAGATGAGGATGTTGTGGAGGTCCACACTAAGATTTAGAGTTTAAAACGGGTGTTTTTAGAAAGATAAAGAGATTAGATTGGCGGTTTTATCTGCTGGATTGGGCTATGCGTTCGATTTCGTTGCGTTTGGCGACGCCTGCGCTTTTGATGTCGTTGTTAGCTGCAAAGATAAGTTCGTCTGCGATGGTTTCTGGTACGCTGCGCGGGTTGTTTGCGCTGGCGCTGCGTGCGCCTTCAGTGAGGTTTCGAAGTGCCATGTCTATTCGCCGTTGAGGCGCCAAGTCTACGCTGAGGTGGTAGACGGTTCCGCCGTAGCTGAGGCGTGTGGTGTCTTCTGCTGGCGCGCTGTTTTCCACGGCTTGAACGAGGATTTCCACGGGGTTTTTTCCGGTGCGCAGGTGGATTATTTCGAACGCCTGTTTTACGAAGTTGGTGGCGCGGGCTTTTTTGCCGGCGTTTTTGCCTGGGCGCATGAAGCCGTTTATGAAGCGTTCTACGATGTTGACGCGGGCTTTGCGGAAGCGTTGGTGTTCGTGGCGTCCCATGCTGTGGGGCAGGGTCATGGGCGTCAAGTTTATGTAGCGTTGTAAGCCGGGGTCTTTGACCTCTATGCCTTCGAAGGTCCATTTTTGGAAGAGTAGGATTTCCTGTTTTGCTTTGCTCATTCGGGTCACCTTGCGGGTTTTTGTTTGCGGCCGTAGACGAGTTCGTTTAGGCTTACGCCGTTGACTTTGATGACTTTCCAGCGGACGCCTGGGATGTCGCCCATTGCGCCGCCTCGGGTGCCGCCTATGCCTTCGACGATGACTTCGTCGTGTTCATCGACGACGTTTAGGGCGCCGTCGCCTGGGAGAAAAGCGGTTATTAAGCGTCCGTTTTTGATGAGTTGCGTGCGGACGCATTTGCGTATGGCGCTGTTCGGCTGCTTGGATTCAACGCCTACTTTTTCTAGAACTATGCCGCGGCTCATGGGTGCGCCCTGTAACGGGTCGACTTTTTCGTCTAAGCGGAGCATGCGGCGGTTAAAGTAACGATCTGACCAGCGGAAGTTTTTCCGTTTGGCTTTAAGTTGTCTTGCGGCGAATTCGCCTCTTGGAGATTTTGGGCACATGCCTTATGTTTCCTCTTGCACAGCATAAATCCCAACACACATATATAAACAAAACGAAGCTGAAGCGCGGGTTTCGTTCGGATTACTTTGCTGCATGTTGTTTGTTTTACTTTCACTGTACTCTCCCCTGCACTGGGAAGTCGGTTCTAGGATAGCTTAAAAGCCGTTGAATAGGCAATCATTTTCTTAAAGATTGGGAGAAGTGAAGCGTTTGTATCAGAATACCGTTGTAAAGAGTATGGCGTCTCCGCTTTTGCTTTCACTGAACATGCGGAACGTGAACCAGTTGTTTCCGGGTTTTGCTTTGGGGGATTTTGCTGTGCTTCTTGGGTCTTCGTCTGTGGTGTCTTTGTCTTCACTGTTGTGTGTTAGGGCGCAGTTGCCTGTTCAGCTTGGAGGTTTAGGAAGCAACGTGGTTTTTGTGGATGGCGGAAACACTTTTCAGCTTTATCATGTGGCTCGGTTGGCGCGGTTGCATGGGCTTGACCCGAAGCAGACTTTGGAGCGGATTTACATTTCCAGGGCGTTCACGGCTTATCAGATGACGGCGCTTGTGCTTGAGAAGCTTAGGGAAACTATTCGGCGGTATGATGCGAAGCTGGCGGTGATTTCGGATATTGCAGGGTTTTTCTTGGACAAGGACGTTGCTGAGACTGAGGCGCGTCGAGTTTACAGTCAAGTAACCGCTTACCTCTCAAACTTTGCGAAGGAAAACCAGGTTATGCTGGTTGCTACGTATCCGCCGCATCAGGCGAGCAGGCGAAACACTTTCCTTCATGAGGTAACTTGTGGAAGAGCCAACACGGTCATATCGCTTCGGCAGACAAGGTATGAACGGGAATTCGTTTTGGAGAAGCATCCGCGTTACGTTTTGGGGGTTGCGGAACTTCCCTCTGAGACTCTTACGCTGGATCATTTCTTGAAGGCTTAACGATGGGCCGGACTGTTGAGTCGTACCGTATGGCGTTGGAAGATGAAATCAGCCGGTGGAAGGGATTCTCCAAGGCGCTGCGCACCGAGGATCGGGAGGCGTTTGATGCTTTGATGGATGCGTGCAGACTTTTTGCTTCAGCGGGAAGCAACGCTACTCAGCCGATACTTTTTGAGCCTATGGTCATGTCTATTCTGCTTTTCCAGCAAAAAAAGCTGCGTAGGTTAGAGAAGGCTTTAGATGCAGTCAGGCAACGCGGGCAGTCCGAAGCGTGTTAGGGGTTGGCTTCTCGATGTTTACCCTTCTGGCTTCGATGAAGTCGCGGTTTGGGTTATCAGCGAGAACGGTGAGCGAGTTAGGCTTACAGATAGGTTTCAGCCGAAAATCTACGTTTCAGGCAAGCAGGAAGACATAGAGCAGTTAGCCAGCGGCTTCTTCCATAGCCAAGCCGTGGCCTCTTGGAGTTTTGCTTACCGGTATGCGCAGCCGACTCACGGTGAGAAGTCAAGGGTTCTGGAGGTCACGCTTAAGGACTGCAGGAAAACGTTTGCGTTCACGCGGTTTGTTCTGGAGAAAGGCGATTACCTGCGGTATCAGGTTCATAACTGCGATTTGCATGGGGACAGGGCTTATCTTTTTAGTCGTGACCTGTTTCCGCTTGCCCATGTGGAGGTGGAAGCTGAAGACGAAGGTTTGAGGTATAAACTTTTAGATTCGGTGCGGGACCTTCACTATTCTGTTCCGCCTTTGCGGGTGACCCGGTTGGAGGTGGAAATTGCCAAAGAAGGCAAAATAGCTGGCTTCAGAGACCCGATAGGCAGGATAGTTGCGGTTCAGGGTGACAAGCAGAGGCTTATGGGTTCTGGAGAGGAAGCTGAGAAGTTGTTGCAGCTTGTGAGGGTCATCAGGGATTTCGACCCTGACATTGTTTTGACGTCTGGCGGGGACTCTTATCTTTTCCCCTACCTGATTCACAGAGCCACAGTCGGCGGCGTCTTGGACAGGTTTGTGCTTAACCGTGATGCGGTGCCTTTTGTTAGCAAGGTGGGGCGGGGCAGAACGTTCTTTTCTTATGGGCGCACGTTCTACAGGGCGGCTACGATGCGGCTTTACGGCAGAGTTCACATTGACCGGAACAACACGTTTGTTTTGAATGAGGCTGATTTTGACGGGTTATTTGAGGTGACGAGAACTTGCAGGGTGCCGTTGCATACCGCTTCCCGTGCGTCTATAGGCTCCAGCATGTCTTCGCTTCAGTTTTACCAGGCGGTTAAGGATGACGTTTTGATTCCTAGGAACAAGAGCATACCTGAAGCCTTCAAGTCCGCTTATGAGCTGCTTGTGGGTGACCGTGGGGGCTTTGTGTATGAGCCGCAGGTGGGGATTCATGATGAGGTGGGCGAGGTGGATTTTTCCTCGATGTACCCTGTTTTGATGGTGAACAACAATATTTCCGCTGAAACCGTGCTTTGCAGGTGTTGCCCAGATTCGCGGCGGCGCATTCCCGAGTTGAATTATCACATCTGCGAGAAGCGGACGGGTATCGTTCCTAAAGCATTGAAGCTTATTGTCACCAAGCGACTTGAGTATAAGCGGTTGGCGCAGGAAGTTCAGGACCCTGAGCTTCGGGAAGTTTATAATAAACGGCAGGCGGCTTTGAAGTGGATTTTGGTGACTTGTTTCGGCTATTTGGGTTATAGGAACGCCAAGTTTGGCACCGTGGACGGTCACATGGGGGTTTGCGCGTTCGGCAGGGAAGCGTTTCTTAGGGCGGCTCGCATGGCGGAGGCTAAGGGTTTTGAGGTTATTCACGGGATTGTTGATTCGTTGTGGCTGAAGAAGAAAAACGCGCCTGTTTCAGAGTACACGGATTTGTGTGCGGAAGTAAGCAGGAAAATCGGGGTTCCTTTGAATTTTGAGGGGGTTTACAAATGGGTTGTTTTTCTTCCCTCCAAAGTTCATCCTAACATCGGAGTGTTAAACAGGTACTACGGCGTCATGAAAAACGGCAAGGCGAAAGTCAGAGGCATAGAAGTGCGGCGCAGGGATACCCCGCGGTTTGTTCACGACGCTCAGATGGACATGATTAACGTTTTAGCTTCTGCGGATAATTCTAAGCAGTTTATGGCGAAGATTCCTGAGGTGCTCGGGGTTGTGAAGGAGTATCGGCGGAAACTGCTGAGCGGGGATGTGCCTGTGTGGGATTTGATTGTTACGAAGCATTTGTCGAAGCACCCGAGTAAGTACAAGCAGCATGTTAGCCAGGTTATTGCGGCGGAGCAGTTGATGAAGGAAGGCGCGGAGGTTCACGCGGGCAAAAACGTCAGGTTCCTGTTCACGAGGGCTGATGACAAACGGTATGAACGGAGGGTTAAGGCGGAGCAGCTGATAGAGAAGGGCGTTAACGCGGACACACGAAAGTATCTGCTTTTGTTGTATGCTTCAGCGGCGGGCTTGTTGAGTTTTGCGGGGTACACGGCTGAATCGGTTTATGACGCAGTCAGAGGATACAAACACAAAAACCTCACGGACTACTGAGTTTGGAGAAAGAGCGCGCGCTCTTCGTGACTGGTTGGTGCAAGTTGTAAAGGATTACACATCTTTGTCCCGCAGGCTTGAAGGTTCATGGGCGCAAGAAGTTTTTGCCTATCCCGATGGCAAATGCCAAGAGGTTAAAATAGCAAATTTCCCTACGGCGAGAAGATCATACCTGCCTCCTCTACCCAAATCCAAACCCAGATACGGCGATCGGCTTAAACAAGCGAATCGCAAAATCGCTAAGGAAAGACCGTGGACGGTGGGCATCTATGAAGGAATAGCAGCAGTAGATCTAATCTTTAAACAAAAATTAGAACAAAAAAATAGAATTTGCTTGATATTGTTAGACAGCAATCTGGAGATTGCTTTTAAGGAATTTCTGGTAAATGACTCAGGAACCCAATACTCAGACGCGAGGTTGTTGCAGATTTTCAGTTCAAGAACTACTGTTCAAAATGAGATAATGCAATATATTAACATCGACCCAAAAATTTGGAAAAAAATTGATTATTATTACAAGATAAGATGCAAGCTTGTGCACGAACGTGCCTCCGTCCAAATAAGTAATAATGAGATTGAGGACTATCGTGGAGTTGTTGAGGGTGTGCTTAACAAAATGTTCGGGCTAAGATTTTAGAGCTGTGCAGAATTCCATAGTTGATTGCGAAGTTCAAAATAATAACAAATATCCCGTATACTCGATTCCGAATACTCTATGCCTATGTTGATTTGACTTCTAGGTACACTACCTCATTTTCCATCTGCACGCCACTTTGTTTGGGGTAAATTTAGGGGTCGATTTTACCCCTCGCCCTTTCTCCCGTTGATATTACTTGCCTTCTGAAAGCAATTTGAAAACTACCGCTTGCCCTTCACCTCAAAAAATCACGTGCTTCCACGGTGCCTTCTGACGCACCTCTTATTTTCAAAATCAAGCCATCGGACGCAAAAATGGTTGGTTGGATTAAATTTTAAGCTTGTGTGTGTTTTGGGCACAAGAGATGGAGGGCTTGAACCTTTTCTGAAGGCTTGAAGCAAGCTATCAGACTTGAAAATCATTGATGACTTTTGAAAAGCAAAAGGCAAGCGGGAGTTTTGATTTCTGAAGGCAAGGCTCCCCAAACTCAAAGGAAGGGCTGTTACGCGATACGCGACAGGAAGGACTGTTCAATATACCATAGAGGACATGCCTATCGAGCAACTCGATACCCAGACAAGCGTTATCCTTGACCCGAACCCTGAGAATTTCGAAGCACGCGTTCAACATTTCATTAAAATGTATAATGAAGGCGAGACTATCCCACCGATACTCTTCCATAGGATGGAGAACGGAAAAATCAAGATACTCGATGGAAGAGCGAGGCTTGAAGCTTTTAGGAGATTAGGCATTCCGCGAATCCCTGCTGTTGAGAATGGCATACTAAGCTCTATCAAATCAGGTCTTACGAAAGCTTTTCAGGGAACCAAAGGATTCGTAGCGGGAGCCAAAACGGGTGCTGGGAACTGGAAAAAAGGCGACCAACCTAAGACCGTAGCAGAGGCTATAGGAAGGCGTGCTGGAACCACAGCAAAAGGTATAGCTTCCATGACGCGAAAAGCAGGAGCACAGGCTATGGAACATGGAAAAGCGGTTTACAATTTCCTTGACGGAAAAGGTGCTGTAGTAGAAGGAAAGCAAGGTGGAGGAGACATGGTGATTCCCTCTAAGGAATTCGTTCAGACGCACTTAGACGGAACCCCTGTTGGTCACAGACCTGCGGTGATTGCTAAAAAAGTTAAGGGAAAGACGCGGTACGTCTATGGAACGCTTTTAGACCCAAGAACCAATCCGAGATATATGCAGAAGTATGGGTACACGGACGTAGAATAGTCTTGTACCCAATTTTTCTTTGGGTTCAAGGAAGAACAAATGACATGATTTGACTTGTAATCTGCTGACCCATTGGAATAGTGATAAAAAAAATGTAATGTTTTGTTGCTGTATGCCAACAATCACAACCATTTAAGAATCAGGTGTTACATTGCAAGTCCGCGGGATGGATACAATAAACTTTGTTGAAATGATAGGTTTGCTCAGAGAGTTATCAGCATTTCAAGCTGAAAGCTCAAAAGAGGCTCCAACGGTTAACATTTATGGCAATCAAAAAGGTTACACTCTATGGACTAAAGCAAACGCAGATGATAACCAGTACGTCTATTTTGTTACAGATTTGGCTGAAAAACGTGGGCTTAAAGTCAAGGAATTTAAAAACTATTTTATTATCTACTCCACCTGAAAACGGTGTGAGAAAGTTCCGTGTGTTTTTATGTGCATAGAGTGATAAACACCAGCCGCTACTGTTTTTCTTGCAACGGAAACTCTAATATGAATTGAGCGCCTTTTCCGACTTCACTCTCAAATTTTACAGTGCCGTTTAACGCTTCCGTTAATTTTTTGATTACGGCTAACCCAAACCCCTGTCCCTTAGGCTTTGTCGTGACCAAAGGCGTGAAAATTCTATCCCTTACGTCCTCAGGTATTCCTTGCCCTGTATCTTTAACGATTAAGACTACTTTGTCCACGTTGCGTCTTACCTCTATGAAGATTTTCCCACCGTTTGTCAAGGCTTGCAGTGAATTACTAATAAGATTCGTGAGTATTCGCTTCATGTACGTGGAATCAACATAGAGCGTGAGAGAATCATCTTCCAGAGAGTAGGTAACTTCTATGTTATCTGGAATATCCATTGACAACAGCACATCTCGGATAATTCTTTCGACTGGAACCTCTTCTAAAATTGGCATCGGAGTTTTCGCATAATCTTGCAGGTCAAGCACGATTTTGTTTATGTAGGATAGGTTTTCATCGATGCTTTTGATGCTTTCCCTTAAACTGTTTTTAACTTCGCTCTCAGGTAAGGAGTTAACATCGCTTTTTAACAGGTATGCTTCGCCGTATATGGCTTGTAGAGGGTTCCTTATGTCATGCCCGACCATGCCAGCCGTTTCGCCAATCGCCGCGAGTCTTTCAGCGTTTTTAAGCTGTTCAACTTGTTGGGAAACAAGCTCTTCCAATTTTGTCGTATGTAATTCGAGTTTCTTCTCAAGTTCTCTCTTTTCAGTGATGTCTTCGAAAATAGCAACCGCGCCTATGATTTCGCCTTTCCTACCAGTGAGGGGAGCTGATGTTGAGGAAACGAGTATTCTTGAGCCATCAGGTCTCTCAATTATTGCTTCATCATTGACGACTTTTTCTCCCTTTAAGGCACGGTTTGCTGGAAGCTTTTCAGGTGGATATGTTTCGCCATTTCGCTTAAGCAGTTTCATCTTTTTTGTTGAGTGGTTGGGGGTTTCAAGTCCCATCGGGTTAACGCCATAAAGTTCAATAGCGCGGTCATTAGCGTATGTGATTCTTCCAGTCGGGCTTTCGAGAATGACTATGCCAACTGGAATGAGCTTCAAAATTGAGTATATACCTGTTCCAGCAAATTCACCGTTTAGCTTGTTGGGCATGGTCTCACAAAAAACCAATGTTATTTCAACATATATTTCTTTCTTTTTTTGGCGAAAAATTAAGGAAACCGTTTGAGCATCAAAAATGTACTTATCTTCTTGATGAACTTTCACTTTCTAAACTTTTCCACCCCTTCAAGCCAAGCCTTCAGAAATAGCGCGCGCTAAGAGATATCCTCTTTTCGAGTCGGAAGTGGGAGAGGTTGTTCTTAAAACTGGTAACACGGTTTCGACTGGTGCCTTAGCAACAATGGGTTTCTGGGGAATTGATGCGGTTATTCTAACTCAGAAAGGAAAGCCAGTAGCCACTCTCAGAAGCTTGGATGATGACAGTCACGTTAAGACGCGATTATGCCAATATGATGCTTTGAAGGATGGAAGGGCGTTTGAGATTGCCAAGCAATTTGTTAAGAGCAAGATTCAGGGGCAAAACATTGTTTTGAAGAAGTACGGTTTGAAAAGCGCGCGCTTTGTTATTCTGATAACAAGCTAAATCACCTTTGCCTACCCTTCGACCATCTAATATTACTCTCATCCTTTTAATTCCATAATGCTCTGAGAGCAGGTTTATTCCTTTTTGACTCCCCTTTAGCTCGCAAGTTAGGATAAACTCTTCTCGAATCCTCTTAGGCGGAACTCTAATCTTCATGTCCTTCACCTACGCCAACCTCGCTATTCTCGGAATCCACTCATGTTTCTCGCCTCTCAAATACTTAGCGAGCAACAAAGCCTCTTCACTAATTAGAGTATCCTTAGTTTGTTTTACCGTATCTAATTCTCGGAATTTCAACTTCATGATTAAAAAGACAGCACAGACCGTCAGCTAAGCTATCAGCTTCAATCAAGTTTTGACTATGTGGCTTTGCAGGAGTTGTTGTTCTGTGAGGGCTTTTTCAATAAGCTCCTTAAGCGCTCGGTTCAGGTTGCCGTTGTAGTAGGGGCGGACGATTTTCTGGGCGAATTCCGCGAGCAGCGTGGCGGGAACGCCGTGGAATGTCAGGTCCACCAGCAGGTCGTCTTCAGTGGCGGTTTCCGTTAAAGCTACTTTCCTTTTCATGCGCGATGGCTCCGTTGTTACCGCTGTTTTATGCTGTGACTGCTAAAAAGACGCGCGCTCCAAAGAACCTGCAGCGGCGGTGAGAGGCTGGTTAAAGTGAACGCGGCGCCTCTTTGTAAATTAATTGGTAAATTTCGCCAACCTTCAAACACGCTTTTCCAACCCAGTTTTCCCAAAGGAGGTGACGCAGACAAGTCAGGCTTCACTGAACCCCGCTGTTCAATCAGCACTTCATCCGAAACCCGCCATATTTGCCGCCTATTTGGATCCTAATAGAGATTCTATGCAGAAACTATAGAGGGGGGTCTATCCCGCAAGCGCCTTGCAGCCTATTTAAAAGGGGGATATCCGTTTCAGAGCGCGACAGCCGCAGCAGTCTATCTTCAGCTTAAACTATTTAAAGAGGGGCTATAGACCGCCGCAAGCACAACATTACGCAAAAGTTATATGCATGATTCGATAAAGTCACGCCAAAGGGGAGCGAAATTGAAGATAAAACTATTCGCAACATTATTTATCCTAATATTGATAGCAGGTGCCTTCATCGCACTGACCGCACCTGTCCAAGCATCCGAAGATGGAGAATGGATCACAAAATACACCGTCGAAGACGCCAACTCTGGGCAACTACTTCTGGATGTCAACTTCGAAACCGACACAAACACCACATACGCAGGCATATTCGGAGGAGCAGAACTAAAAGTCACATTTACAATCAAAATACCCTTCAGCCAACCCTCAGCAGTGTTCAAACTAACAACCAGCATGCAACACTCAAGCTTAACAGACAGATACTGGGAACTCGTCTCAACAGACTACGAACTGTCAAACTCCTACAACCCCAACCAAAACCAAGTCCTATTCACACCACTCCAAGGCGAACTTGAAATGGTATGCTACGGAAGAATCCCAACAGGAACAGGCTCAACCAAACCAGCACCCTTCATACTAGTCCGACTAACCGACCCAAGCGGCACAACCCTAGACGAAATCAAACCCGCAGTCATCAGCGCCGCAATGGACGAATTCCGCGTACTTTACGAACAAAAACAAGAAAAACTACAAACCCTCATAGACAGCGGAGTCGCCTCAGGATACATCGACCTATACGAAAACGTCCTCAACCAATCCCAAGCAATAGCCGCAAAAGGATACTCCGACAGCGCCGTAGCCCTACTAAACTCACTACCAACCTCAAACGAACCCGTAACCTCAAACTGGGAACTACTCTTCTTCCCAGCAGTCGGAGTCCTAGCAGCCCTCGTAATAGTACTCGCACTCGTATTCATGCGCGCACGAGGAAAACTCAGCTACATAACACTAATCATCGAAGACCAAATAAAAGACCTAGAAGGACTAACCCTGAGAACCTCCAAAATCGACCGAACCATCTCATCCAACCTCGACAGCGTCAAAGAAAGACTCAAAAACATAGTCGGGATGTAACACAACCACGCGAATATACCAAAACAGCGTCCAAGTAATCGGACTCGGCTCAGCCGGAACCAACATCGTAGAAGCCTTCCTGCTAAACGAAAAAACCCTAGACCTGCTAAAAAACGACATAACCCGCCTCTCACTTCTCGCCATCGACATAGCCGACCCTGAAATCAGAGCCCTACAAGAAAGCTACGAAAAAATGACAAAAGCAATGATCAAAGCAGGCATACCCCAAGAAAGACTAAGACTAACCGCCCAATCAGTAAAATTCCCAACCGCCGAAGCCATGTTCGACTTCATAAACCAAAAATACAACGAATACCTCGTCAAAGAAGGAGCAAAACTAGACTTCCACCCATGGCTAAACTCAACAATGGCCATACCACCCATGGCAGGCGGTGCAGGCAGAAGAAGAGCATTAGCCAAAGCAATATACGCACTAAACTACTACCAACTCGGAATAATCAGAAACTTCATCAACTCATTCAAAGAACAAGCACTCTCATCAATAATCACCCCCACCGTAATCGTAGTATACGGCTTAGGTGGAGGAACCGGAAGCGGCATATTTTTTGACTTCACACGGCACCTGCGAAAAGTCCTAGGCTCAGGCGTACCAATCATAGCTTTCGTCATAGCCCCATGCAGCGGAGACGACCCACCAGCAAAAGGCTGCTCAGCTTTCACGGCGATGAACGAACTATCCCTCATGCTGAACAAAGATTACAACGAGTACGTATGCAACAGGTACGGCGAATACTATCGAAACCCACTAAACGCGCTCATCTACCTACCGTTACTGCCCGCATACACCAAAGTAGGCAACATCATCAGCGCACGAAGAGAAATGGACGAAATGATCGTGGACATGCTCTACGTCTTAATGGACTTCGACCTCGCTGATCTCATGGGCGGAATAGGCACAGAAGTTGGACTCACAACAAACTATGTTCACACACTCGGTATGGTTAAGATAACTTATCCATTGGATGATTACATTTCAGCGGCAAAAGTAGACTTTGAAAAACTCCAATTACTCTACGAACACAGACGGGAAAAACTTGAGGTTTTAACGAAACTACACGAACTAATCAAAATCAACAACACGGAAGCAAGAAACCTCTTCAAAAACTACCTCATAAAAAGTGGCACATACGACGAAGAACAGTTCAATGAGAAAATCAAAGCAATAATTTACGGCAACCCAAAACTGGAAGAAGACCTGACACTGCACGTAAAAGGCATAGAACTCCAAGCGGAAAATTGGACGAGCGAACTGATGGAGTATCTCAAAACAATCAAAATGATGAGCAAAACCGGACCAATAGAAAACGCCATAGTGGACATGACACTTCATAAGCCCGGATCCAGAAAAGTAAACAATCTGGAAAGCCTGCTCGGTCGCTTCACGAAAACATACCTTGAATTCTCGGAAAGGAAAGCTGACATCTTTGACCGACTCAAACAGTTAATTCCCAGCTCGCAGGTCTTCACCGTTAGGCAAAAGAAAATTGTGGAAGATTTCATGAATCTGGCTGAACTCGCTGACAGGTCTCTGCAGATTCTACGGTTTTACGATGAAACAAGGTACTTTGTCCAAGCCCTAATCAGATACTACGAAGTTCTCCCTGACTCTGAGGCTGAATTAAAAGAACTGAAGAATTACCAATCAGAACTGGCAAACATATACCTCATAGTGCAACTGATGCTTAGAACACCGTTCGACGAAGCAAAAATGATCGAAGAATACCTCGCCTACATCAACGAAATAATCGAAAGGTACATGGAAAAAAGAGCCGTTGTCGACTGTGAACTAACAAGGGTACAGGAATCGAAGAGAAGGAAAGAGTTCGATAAGTCAAGGCAGGAACGTGAAGTAAGAAAACTCCTTAGCATGAAAAAATACGCCAGAGAACAACTGATACAGATCGAGCGAGACCTGAAAAGAATTCATGAAGAGGAACTCTACGTCTGCGACGATCTTGAAAAACTGGACAGCGTAATCAAAATGTATGAGCAGTTAGCCAAAAAAATTGAAACTACCTCCGATTACCGCAAAAGGCTGAACAAGATAGTCGATTTATACAACGAATACGATGAAAAAATCGCCGAGATAACACGGCCAAGAGGTTTCTACGAAAAATCAGCGGAACTCACTGAAAAAGAGCGAACAAAAATAATTTTCAAGATACTGACCGAACAGGAAGACACCCTTACTGAAAAGAAAATAATCAAAGACATCATGGATATGCAACACTACAAAGATTACGTTAAAAGCCTGATACGAGTGTTCAAAACACCCAGCGTTATGGGATTCAAGCCAACCTACAAATCGGACTACATATGGGTAACCGTGGAAGCTCCACCGAACCTTTGGAGCGAAGATCTGTCACAAGAATTATACACCGCGCTAGCAGCCTACGTCACAAGCGAAGTCTCCAGAACAATAACAGTGCGAGTAATAGAATCTCGAGAACCCTGGATTACAAAAGTCCTCGTTGTGGGTGGCAGAGGCAAACCAGAACATCTTGAAGCCTTCGATGAAATGCAATTGCTGTACAGCAAGTCAAACGATTTCGAAAGACATCTTTCACGGTCCTATCTACTTGAGCACGGAGTTGCAGCCACACAGATTGTCAACGAAATAAACAACAGAAACAACACGAATAATACAAATAACACGCAAGAGAAGAAAAAATAGACTTTGACAAAACGCTAGTCCGTCACTACTAAACTATCCACAATCTTTTTCCATTCATTTTCTTTTATTGAACCCTGTTTTATCGCTTGCTTCTTTATCCCGCTCACTTTTTTCTCCATGGCACTAAACATTTTGCTTGAGTCAAAACCGCCTACAAACATAACTATGTCTATTCGGTCACTGTCATCCGTTTCGTATATGGGTTCACTTACGTAGATGGATTTGAAGTTTGCTTTTTCTTCTATCCAAGAGGCTATTGCCAACTCGATTTTTTCTTGGGGAAGTTTATCTTTGAGGCGAGCAGGCATGCGAAGAAGAACGTAAAGCAGTGACGCAGTTGATAAGTCGAATGCT
>Ga0315532_1001806_pt1 | contig 15345 bp, 13 predicted proteins | sample SalMarWE160370MG_FD_203082 | JGI IMG/M metagenome (GOLD analysis project Ga0315532, IMG submission 203082) | Salt marsh sediment microbial communities from the Plum Island Ecosystem LTER, Massachusetts, United States - Salt Marsh Sediment WE1603-70 ... | reverse complement strand
TTGCGTCTTTCGTAAGTCACCAGAGACCGATTGCCCTAATTATGGCACAAGCTCGTCTCATTGAAGTGAGAAAATTGTCAGAAATTCCTTTGTATCCAGCACTGCCCCGAAATATTGAGAAGATACGGTCAGCGGGTGGGTCGCGCCGTAAACGGCCGCCGCCGCTCCGGCAAACACCGCCCAGGTGATCCCAGCGCTGTCCAGCCGCCGGGCGACTTCTGTAAGCGTCAGAATCGTTTCTGGCCCGGTCATCTCTAACTCACCTCGTCGGGCCGCACTTCTGTGCCGGTGTTGGCGTGCAGACGGATCATCTGCGGCTCGCCGATCTCCCCCGCCTCGATTATCTCTTTGGCGCGCACGTGTGGTGGGTAGAAGACGAACTCACACGCGGCGACGGTCATCTCTGCGTGCAGGTGATGGGGGACCAGGAGTTCCACCAGATCAATCTCGAGGTCGGCCAGGATCCGCTGGTAATCGGTGTACACCTTGCCCACATCCCACGCTTTGGCGTTTGTCCGGGCGCGCTTGCGCCGGGTATCGCACACGGCGGCGATGCGGGCGTCCTCCCGCCCACGATAGCCCATCTCGTGCAGGTCAGAGATGCGGCCACAGCCGACGATGGCGACTCGGATCGGGTTCACCGCATCTCTCCTCGTAGTGCGTGTTGCGTCGCGTTTTGAATCACTGAGAGTAAGCGTTCAGAGGGTAGGCCAAACGTCGGTTGAGTAGCCCCGAAAGGGGCGTATCGAAACCACGTTTGGCCCGTGGGAGGTGAGATTCCTTGATTTCGATACGCCTTCGGCTACTCAATCGGCGGAATCTCGCCAGGGCCTGGACGCTTACATTTAAAGAAACCGGCTCTACGCGGATTAGTGGGGTGCTCAAAGCGGACGTGTCGTCCGCGTCCCACACCTGGAGGTAGTGCATTGTCTCGACCCCACATACGGGGACGGCACGTCCCCTTTGAGCATACGTACCCCGCGTTTCCACGTAGAGCCAAGAAACCTCGATTCCTCGTCCTACCATCCGTACTGCGGCGGCGTTTCTCCCCGGCTGACGACTACACGCGGGTGCTCCCTCGGCTCGGCCTGGGCTCGGGTATCCACCACCTCCACTTCAAACTCATGACTGTCCCCGTAATCAAAGACAGTCGAGTGCGACGTGTACCTCGGACTGATGCTGAGCGACAATCTTGGGGGGCGTGCTGCGTTTGCTCCACAGAAGCCATTCTCGCAAGGGATCATCACGGTTCACATCATTCTTCCCTGTCGCCTCAGCGTCTCTCCCAAGAACGGCCGCAATTCAGACGGTACGGCGACCAGCAGTTCGCCGTCTACCGTCGCCTCCACCAGCAGGCCGCGCAGCCGCAAGCAGCCCATGGCCGTCTCGGGTACGTGCCATTGCCAATACGGAGATTCCTCCAGGTCGTTTCCATAGGTAGCGTCGAAATCCTGCCAGGGCATGGCCCCGCCGTGCACCAGTACCTGGCGCAACGCAGCGCGTTCATCTTCGCTTAGATCGCCAACCACTCGCTCCAGATTGTCCGGGTCGCTGAGTTCTATGACGATCCGTTCGATCAACTCTGCCTTGCGCAATGCCGACCATCCACCCCAGCGCACGACCACGCGCGCCATTCCGGTGAGTGCGTCCTTGGTGTAGATGGATAGTGCCTCGGCGAGCGTCGGTTCCGGCGTGGAGAGTTTGGCCTGTAGCCGGGCGCGTTTAGCCTGGTCACGCTTGCGCTGCTGCTCCCAGAAGGACTCAAAGCCCGTCTGGAGTTGCGTGATCGAGGTAAGACGTTCCAGCAGGCTCTCGGCCGGCTCGTAGCCAGGCGATATCTGCAGCGCGGCCTGCAAAGTGCGGCGGGCCGCCTCGTATTCCTTCCGATGCACCAGAATGCGGGCCTGGGTATAGGAGTAGAACGCCATCTCCTGCGGACGAAAGCGCGTCGCGTTGGCCAAAGGCTCCAACATAGCGGCTGCCCCTTCAACGTCATCCTCGTCCAGGAGATACATGGCCAGGTTGCAACGCGGAAACACGTAGGTCGGATCTATCTCCAATGCCGCCTGGAACATCTCCCTGGCTTGCGCGTGCTCTCCGCGACGGGCATGGATCGTGCCCAGATTGTTGTACGCTTCTTTGGCGCGGGGTTCCGATTTCAACATGCGGCGGAACAGTCGCTCGGCCTTTTCGTAGTCGTTCCGCTGGAAAGCGCTCAAGCCTCGATCCAACAGGCTTGCCACATCCGGCGTATACTGCGTCTTGGGCTCGTCGGAAATCTCGTACTGGCGCAGTTGCACCTCCCGCCATTCTCCTCTACCCCACACGCGCAGCGTTTCATCTTGTGCGATTTCGCCCGCCTGCATAAGACTGATCAGCGCCTGCATGCGCACCTCGTCTTCGCCGGCCTGGCTCAACCCGAAGCGGCGCAGGGCAGCGCGAGCAGCTGGAGTGGCGACGGTCGCCAGGATCGCAACCCCGGCGTCGGGTTGGTTGTCTTCCCAGATCATCTTCTCTGCCATGAGGACGATTTGGGGAAAACGAGCGACGAAGCGCGCCACCTGGTTGCGAAATCTCTGGGGCGGCATCTCATCCTCGCGACTGACCAGTGTGACGAACTCGTCTATCCTTTGCATAGGCATGAGTTCGGTGCTGTGGAAATAGGGGAAACGCTTGGCCCAACCCGGCCCCGGTTGCCCGGCTTCCAGCGCCGCCAGCAACTCGCCGGCCCACGGCATGTTGTTCTGCAATGCCTTCAGACGGCGTCGCGCCGCGCGACGGCCGGTATTGGCTTCGGCGACGGCCAGGAATAGCCGTGTCTGCCAGGAGAATCCAGGCACTCCCTCCCGCCGCCCTTCCGATTTGGCCAAGGGGCGTAACAGGCGGTATACACTCTCGTCTTCGTTCATGCTGGCGGCCGCTTCCGCCATCTTGAGGCGCTCGCTATTCCCTTGTGGCATGATTTCCTTCAACTGCGCCCACAACGCCCGCGCATCTGCCTCTTGTCCCGTCCAGGCCAGGAAACGGATGGCGTTGCTCAGCGCCTGGACGTTATCCGGATCTTGCGATAGCACCTGGCGCGCGGCGGCAATGGCCTTTTCCGGTTGGCCGTCGTAGAACAGGGCCAGGGAAAGGTTGTTGCGAGGTGGGGGCCAATCGGCCAGCAGCCTGATGGCCCGCTGGCTGGCGGCGATGCCGGCTGGAAAGTCGTTCTTGCGCAGTGCGCGCTGACTGTCCTCCAGGTGATGGAGGCCTTTTTCGACTTGTGCCCCAGGAAGTCCAAGAGCGTGTGCGGTTTCCAGAACGTCTTCCTCCAGCGCGGCCGCCGCCCCGCGCACTTCGTCAATCATCGGGATGTCGGCCTGTCGCTCTAGCACCTGGCGAAAGGCGTGCAGGGCATGCGCGTTCAACTCGAGTTCCAGGTAGAGTGAGGCCAATGGCAGCCAATAGCTTGGATCCCGGCTCAATTCCATCGCCCGTTCGTATCCTGCCAGCCCACCCCAGATGTCGCCAGCCTTGACGTGGGCGTAACCGACGTAATAGTGCAGATCGGCCACGCGCGGGTAGGACGCCAACAGTGGCTCCAGGAGAGCGATGGCTTCCTGGGTGCGGCCGCGGTCAATCAGGCTGTCAGCCTGTCCGAAGATCGCCTGCAACTTGTTTGTCGCCTGGCGATGTCGGTGCGACTTCTGCGTGGGCGGCGCGTGGCGCTGCCTCTTACGTTTACGTTTGCTCAAGATTGACCTCCTTAACGATGTTGGTGCACAACCCATCCCATCGGATCCGTGAAGGCACAGCCAACCACCCGACCTTACTCGATGGTCACCAGCACGCCGATATCGGCCCAGTTGTAGAGGGTCTCGGCCTCCTGAATGCCCAGTATGATGCAGCCGTAGGAAGCCGGCGAGCCCAGCGCCCCTGCCCACAATCGCTGGCCGCTGGAGAGGATCGGCAGGGCGTGAATGCCGTTGTAGGTGTCTCCGCCGGCACGGTAGACGGCTATGAAGTGAGGCATCCACAGGTCCCACTGACTGGCGTAGGCGTTTTCGTTCTTGTCGAGCACCTGGAACTCGCCGGTGTACGTGGGCGAACTTGCTATGCCCGTCGAGACAGGCCAGTCGGAGAGCAGTTCGCCGTTCTCGTAGACGCGCAGCCGCTGCTCGGCGATGCTGATGACGATCCGCTTGCCCGGCACGGGGGGATAGGGCCTCAAAACGTCCTCAGAGGGAATCGTCAACTCCTGACCAGCGTACAGCCAGTTGAGGTCAGTGTCGGGATTGGCCTCGGCGATGAGCCCGGGAGGCATTCCGAACCGGGCAGCGATGGTGGTGAGATCGTCGCCTGGCTGGACGACGCAGGTGCGCGGCGGATGCGTCAGGTGGAGTTCCACCGCCCCGCCCCCCGCTTCAAATACGTTCAGCACCTGCCTGGTGGCCTCTTCCAGCCGGAAGCCTCGGCCATCCCCCAACTCCGCAGCCAGGCTCGCCAGCGTCGCCTGCACGGCTTCTTCAGCGACCTGTATGCTGGGGCCGCTGCCATCCTCCATCTGCTCCACGCGCAGCCAGGTGACCACCGCGTCGCGCCCCAGCGTCCAGGCAAAGGCTTCGCCGGTCAGCCAGTCGTGGGTAGTGACATCCACCAGGGCGTTCAACATCTCCTCGGCCTCGGCCTGGGCCGCTTTGGTGTCGGCGAGGCGGGGCGGGACGACCTGAAAGGTCAGAGCGAACCGGTTGTCGGGACCCAGATGGGTAACGGTAGCGATGATGTTGTCCAAGGTGGCATCAACGTCCAGCGCCCGGCCGGGCTGGCCGGGCACGGCGATGAGTTCATCTCCCTCCAGGCGGAGTGTTGCGTCGGTGGAAGGTACGGACACTTCGGGGGCCAGTTGCTCCAACACACCACGCACCTTATCGGGATCAATGGCAAAGACAGGGGCGACTTCGTAGCGCCCCTTCTGCATGCTCAGAATACTCAGGAGGTTCTCCAGACCCTGGCCCGCGCGGCCCACGGCGAAGGCCGCCTGGACCGTGGTGTCTACATCCAGGCGCAGCCCCGCCTGCGCCCAGGGAACCGTCCAGGTACGCTCCCCATCGCTCAAGGTGAGCCGGCCAGCGTCGTAGTGGCTGAGGGCCTCTGTGAGACGTTGCGATGCTTCGCCAGGGGTGAGCCCGCCCAGGTCTACGTCCAGAACGTAGACGTTGGGGTATATGCGGGTCTCGTAGGGCGCTAGAATCACCTTCTGTACCCTCCAGGCAGAGAGGACGGCAATCGCTCCCAGCGTCAACAGCAAAATGACGACCAGGCGCGTGGACAGACGGCCGCGCCCCTGGCGGGTGGGGCTGGCTGCGTTATGATTTGTGTTCGCTTGCGCAGCACGATGCACGACCGACCTCCTGCGTGTGATAGAATGCCCACCAGGTTGATGCATAGCGCGGCAAAGCCGCAAGTCTGTAAGTTTGCAAGTCTGCGAGTAGCAGATCATGATTCTCGCGGACAACGCAAATGGACTCTACGCGGATTAGTGGGATGCTCGAAGCGGACGTGTCGTCCGCGTCCCACACCTGCCGGGTAGTGCATTGTCTCGACACCACATACGGGGACGGCATGTCCCCTTTGAGCATACGTACCCCGCGTTTCCACGTAGAGCCGATTTTAGCAGATTGAGTCGGACAACGCAAATCGGTTCTCGTCGCCCCGCCAGGGGCGACCGCATCGCACAGGTTGATATTGGCTCTTTAGGATTTCGCGGGGTGCTTTGAGCGGACGTGCCGTCCGCGTTTGCGCTGCTGTCTCCAGAGGAGCGCCCGCATTTCGGTTTCCTGTCGGCATGGGGGGAGATTGTGGACCGAGGTGGCTCATGAGCGGGGAATACGCCATACCCACTGGGGGCTGTGTGACGAAGAAGTGACGTTTTACGTGAATGAATACGCTTGGTTGCACTCTTGCGCGCTGTGTGATACACTCTATCTGTCACTGTCAAGTGTGGTGCGGGCGCTCTTGCGCTATCTTTTCAATAAACCGGGGTAGGGGCAGGTCTTGTACCTGCCCAAGAGGGCGACCACGAGGGTTCGCCCCTACATATTGAGATGATACCTCTTGCGCATATGTGATACGTAGTTCACCTATAGGAGCCTGCCATGCCGGTCGCTCCCGAAACAATCCATCATCACCTGTCCGATCTCCCTCGACTCCGCTCCCTCGACGCCGCCTTTGAACTCTTTGACGCGCTGGGCTACCAGTACGCCGGTGAACTCCCCCTCCCGATCCGCAACTGGCCCGCTGGCGTCCGGCGTCTTGTGAACCGCAACGCCGAGCTCCCTATCTACCTGGCCCAGCACCGCGATTTCCGCGTCGTCTACACCCACCTCACCACCGACCACCTCTCGCGCACCGTCGAGCGGCCTATCGTCGAGCACACCCTGCACAGGCTCCATCCCTACGCCCTGTTCGTCTTTGCCAACCGCGACCTGACGCTGTGGGATTTCGTCAACGTCAAGTACAGCGCCGAGGACGGCGCCCGCCGCGCACGCCTCCGCCGCATCCACGTCGGGCCGGCCGAGCGGCTGCACACCGCCGCCCAACGTATGGCCCTTCTGGCCATCCCTGCCCCCGACACCAGTGCGCTCGAACTCCAGAGCCTCCACGACCGGGCTTTCGACGTCGAGGAGGTCACCAAACAGTTCTACCGCGACTACGTGCAGGTCTTCAGCCAGTTGTGCGACGACATCGCCCGGCGCAATCCCCGCCGCAAAGCCGAGACCGAGGCCCAGGTGCTCCTCGACCGCCTCCTGTTCCTCTACTTCATCCAGAAGAAAGGCTGGCTCGACGACCAGCGCGATTATCTCCACCGCTACTTTCAGGCCCACTACCGGGTTGACCCGGATGGCACCGATTTCTACAGCGACTTCCTCTTTCCCCTGTTCGTGGCCCTATCTAACGAGGGCGTTGCCTTCCCCAGTCTGGGCGATGTGCCCTTCCTCAACGGCGGCCTCTTCGAGGTGGACGCCAGCGCGCCCCTGGCTGATCAACTGATCGTGGGCAACCGTGTCTTCTGCCAGGTGTTCGACGGTCTCCTGGAGCGCTACAACTTCACCGTGCGCGAGGACACCCCCCTGGACGTGGAGGTGGCCATTGACCCGGAGATGCTGGGCCAGATCTTCGAGAACCTGGTGCTGGGCCTGGAGCGGGGCCAGAAGACAGCGGAAGACCGCCGCAAGGCCACCGGCTCCTACTACACCCCCCGCGTGATCGTCCACTTCATGTGCCGCCAGGCGCTCAAGGAGTACCTGGCCGCCGAAAGCAGCCTTGACCCGGCCCGCATCGAGGCCCTGATGGGCGTCGGCCCGGCCGAGCAGTTGACGCCCGAAGAGGTGGCCGAATTGCGCGACACCATCGCCGAGCCGGAGGCCCGCCTGCTGCGCGCTCTCGTGGCGGGTGCGCGCGTGCTCGATCCCGCCGTCGGGTCGGGCGCTTTCCTGGTGGGGATGCTCTACCAGATGGTGGCGCTGACCAAACTGCTGGACGTGCGGTTGCGCGGCCAGAAGCGGGTGCGACGCCGCAACTACGACTACGACCTCAAGCGGACCTTCATTGAGCGGAATCTGTATGGCGTGGACGTGCAGCCCGAGGCGGTGCGCATCTGCGAACTGCGCCTGTGGCTCAGCCTGATGGTGGACTACGAGCGGCGCGCCGGAGAGCCCGTGCCGACGCTGCCCAACCTCAGTTACCGCATCCGCGTCGGCGACAGCCTCATCGAGCGGTTCTTTGGCGAGCCGGTGCAACTGGATCAACTGGCCGACGAGGCCATGGCCCGCCAATTGATTGACCGCATCCAGACCGAGAAGCGAGGCTATTTCAAGGAGCCCGACCTGTGGGAGAAGCAGCGGCGCGAACTGCGCATCCTGGGGCTCTTGTGCCAGTTGGCGGCCAAACTGGTGGGAGCCAAGCGAGGCGCCGTGCTGACCAGGATGTCGGCCGAGGTGCCCGGGTTGTTCGACGTCTTTGGGGAGGGGCTGCTGACGAAGAGGCAACTGAAGGCCAAGCAGGAGGCCGAGGCCGAACTGGCCCGCTACGACGAGATGATGGAGCAGGTTAAGGCAGTGTACGAGCGGGTACAGGCTATGCAGGCCGGTGAACTGCCCGCCGGGACCCGCGACGTGGATGCTCTCCGCACCCAACTGGGGTTGTCCTTCCTATGGCGGCTGGACTTTGCCGAGGTCTTTGCCGACAAGGGCGGGTTTGACGTGGTGATTGCTAATCCTCCCTACATCCGCCAGGAGCGCTTCTCCGAGCAGAAGCCGCTGCTAAGGGCAGCCTTCCCCGACGTGTACCACGGGGTGGCCGATCTGTACGTCTATTTCTACCGCCAGGGGTTGGCCCTGGCCCGGCCCAGGGGTGTGTTGACCTTTATCAGTTCCAACAAGTTCTTCCGCGCTGGCTACGGCAAGCCGTTGCGCACCTACCTGCGAGACAAGACCTGGTTGAAGACGGTGATTGACTTTGGCGACCTGCCTATCTTTGAGGCCACCACCTACCCCTGCGTGCTGGTGGCTTCCAATCGCCGTCCCGGTGATGGCGAAGCGACGGCTCAAGCGCTGAACGTCCGTAGTATGGCGACGTTGGAGCGTCTGGCCGGCGCTGTGCAGCGCGAGGGCTGGCCCCAGCCGCAGCGCAGCCTGCGGCGTGACGGGTGGGCGTTGGAGCGGCCCGAAGTGCTGGCCTTGCTGGAGAAACTGCGCCTCAGCGGGACGCCGTTGGGGGAGTGCGTGGGTGGGAAGTTCTATCGGGGCATTGTGACCGGGCTGAATAAAGCCTTCGTCATTGACCAGGCCACGCGGGACCAGCTTATCGCTGAGGACCCCCGCAGCGCCGAGATCATCAAGCCGTGGCTGCAAGGTCGGGATATCAAACGATGGCAAGTGAATTGGCCAAAGTTATACTTGCTATACGTGGGTTGGGATTGCAAGATTAGGCGTTATCCTACTGTCCTGGCACACCTCAAGCAATCCAAAAAGGCGTTAGCTAAGAGGCCAGAAGTCAGGGATAGACGCTTCCCTTGGTACGCTCTCAGCCGTTATGCTTCTCAGTACTACCTGGAGTTTGATAGACCGAAGATCGTATGGCCTAATTTATGTATTGAGCCCCGCTTTGCTTTGGATCTCGATAGGCGTTATGTCAGCGCTCCTGCTAACATTCTCCCCATTGCACTGGACAATCTGTTTCTAGTGGGCATCCTGAATTCATCAGTAACATCTTGGTTTATGAAGCGAATCGCGGCCGAGCGGGCAGGTGGTTTTCTCGAGTACAAGCCCATCTACGTAACTCAGATACCTATCCCGGATACCATCCCACCCCAACGCGCCGCCATCGAGGCGCTGGTGCGCGAGTTGCTGGACGCGGAAGGCCAGGGGCCGCAGGTAGCAGAGTGGGAGCGGGAGTTGAACGCGCTGGTGTATGGGTTGTATGGGTTGACGGAGGAGGAGATTTCGGTGGTGGAGGGGCAGAGGTGAGGCAACCTCGGCGGTCGCTGGAGAAACAGGGGTAACATTACAGGGATTGAGCAGACAGGGCAAAAGAATGTCGCCTAACACAACGTGCCCGAATCCAGATTGTCCCAACAGAGGGATACTGACGCTAGATGCGAATTCTATTTTCTACCTTGTAGAAGGGGCGATAGGATATGCCCAAGCCTTGTACCCAGACTTGACCAACGTTGGCCGGCTGCCTCACATCTTGGAAGAGCTTAATAGCTATTTGGAGACCATTAAAAGCTGCTGTAGCCTAGATGGGACACTCCATATCTCAGACCAGGTCTTTGATGAAGTTTCCCTGGATGATCGAAGGGAGATAGTCCGAAAAGGGCTCATACAGCTCAAGAAATACAACGAAGCAGAGCGTAGACAGATGCTGCAAGTTCTGCGGAACCATTTTCCCCAGCCGAGGGTAGTTTCTGAGCAAGAGATACGAGCGATGCGTGGGCTGTTCCCCAACCCTGAGATCTGTCCCCACGATAGGGATGCGAGCCTGATAGTGGTAGCATGTGATCTGGCAGCCAGTGGACAGCCAACAATTGTACTGACGAGTGATCCGGATTTCATCGCACCGATCAGGTGGCTAATGCAGCAAGGCGTTGTGACCCTTAGCGGGGGGCATACGTTTCCGACAGACCGAATTCTGAATCGACGCTATTTTCATTTTCTGCTGCGTTTGCACGACTGTTGCAACCTAACCTCGGACAAATACAAACCCCTGGCTGAAGTGTACTTCAATGCGCAGGTTCAGCGCCTGCCGGGATTGAGAAGGAATGATGTTGGCAGAAGGGTCACGAATGAACTACAGGAAATGTGGAAGATTCATACCAGGTCTGTGCAATACAAGGTCGCTGGAGCCTGAGCTTGCAAGAGAGCAGCTACTTGCCCAGAGATGATACGGAGGGATGAGCTATGTCAGAGTCAGGCGTGCAGCAGGGCACTCCGCGCCTCGGCACCTTTCTAAGAGATCTATCCATTGAGCTAAAGTCCAAGGATTTCGAGGAGATGAGACTGAGGTTGCTGGCCTTCGATAGGGTAGACAGCGTGCTTGCTTCCCTACGAGAAGAAGACGGCATTCAAGTCTATCGAGGTGCTGATGTTGTTGAGGAGTATGAAAGGAGCCGACGGGGAGAGGAAGTGCCCATCACACACTATACCCTGGATTATATCGTCAGAAAAGACAACGTCGAACTTCAGCTTGAAGTAAAGCTTCCTCCTGTGAACGGCTTCTACATAACCGGTCAGAGTGTTGAGCAGTACCACAGGATACTGGGGGCAAATTCAAAGACCGAAGAAATCGTGTTGGTTTGGGCTACAGAAGACCTAGATTCGATAGCTTTGGGCCTTGACGACATACGAAACTATTTGTTACATTGGAAACAGAAAGCAGAACCAATAAGGATTGCAAAGGAACAACTCGGGCCACTCAAAGAGACAATTATGGCTGCGTTTGAAAGGCACAGACCGATCTTTCAAAAACCGACAGATATTCGAGAAATGCGAAAGATCAAGTTTGACCTTTCGGAGGTGTTCTCCAAGATGCTTGATGCAAAGCTCGCTGAACTGAGGGACTCGGCTAAGAGAAGAAGAGCACGTGAAAGAATGCTAGCAATTCGGTCGATATCAGAATCTGATGAAAAGCAAATCCAGATCCTATTCTCTGATAGCCAGATGCAGGATTTAGAGTTCGACGACTTAAAAGCACGGATTGCAGCTATCTGCGAGAACGTAGAGCTAGAACAAGACTCTCGATAGGAGCAAGCCAATGATACGATCCGTCAGCATAACGAACTGGAAAGGCCACGAAGAATTGCACCTTTCCTTTGGAGAGAGGGTCAACTTCCTCGTAGGGCCAAACGGAATAGGCAAGACATCTATACTCGACGCGATTTGTTTTGCCTTGCTAGGTGATATTGAAGCGACTGCTATCTACCGGAGTTTGACCTACAAGGATTTGATCAGGAATCCCGAGAGGGATATGGAGATTACCCTTACCTTCTGTCCGCAAGGGAGGGGCGAGTACACCGTGAGGCGCACCCACTCGGCCCGTACCAACCGAAAGAGATGCACCCTTTCTTCGAATGGCACCGTTGTGACAAGACGTTGGGACGAAGCGACAGCAGAAATACTCAAACTGTATGACACCAGCGACTTGTTTCTTCGCAGAGTGGTCCTTCTTTCCGAAGGTGACACGTTCGCCTATTCTACTCAGCCTCCTGGTGAAGGGTTGACAAAACACATTGAGAATGTCCTAGGGATCAACCGTATGGAAAGTCTTCGGTCTAGTCTCAGGAGACTGCACAGGGATTTTGAGGCGGAAGCCAAAGGCTGGAGAGTCGAGGTCGAGGGAATGAGAGAATCGACCGAAGAGGATAGGAGAGAGGCTCAAGAGCTAACTGGTCAGCTAGAAGCCTTGCACGAGGAAAGAGATAGAATTTCTGAGAACATAGATACGCTGAACAAGCAAATTGGGTCCCTCGCCTCAGATATACAGAGAACAGAAAACCTCATCGCGCAAGCGAACTCAGTAGTGCAGGAGTGGATACAAACCTTTGGTGATCTACCACAGAACTACGAGTTCTTGGGTGCAATAGAGGCTTTACAGAAATCCCTGGGCAAGGAAAGAACTAGCCTGCTTGCGCAGAGAGACTCGCTCAGAGATGAACTGAGTTGGTTAGCTGCACAGATGGACTCACAAAGAAGAATTCTTGAGCTTGTTGAGCCATTAGAAAGAGAGCGCAAAGAGATAGCCTGCCCGGTCTGCAAAAGGCCGTTAACTGCGGAGATGGTGAGGAATATAAAGGATGAATGCCTCAGAATGCTCGCGGAGCTTGAGGGACGGAAAAAGGAGAAGCAGGCACAACTGCCCATCATTGAAACCAAGATCGATAACATTGATGCTAGATCACGAGCACTGGTTGGTATTGAGTCAAAGGTACGGCGCATCTTGGAACAGGAGCCAAAGACCCTTTCCATTCCTATCTTGAAATCTCACCTTGTAGAACTTGAGGGGCAGCGGAATGCCAGGCAAGAAGAGGTAGGGAAACTCAAGGGCCAAATCACTGAAAAGAACGAGCAAATACGGGTCAGAGAGCGAGAATCGACTGAACTGCGCAAGAGAATCGATGAGCAGGAAAGGCTGGAGATGATGCGTTCACTAACGTGTGCCACAAAAGGGCGGTATGTCTCAGAGCTCTTCCTCGAATCACTGACATCTGCCTTGGCGGAGCAACGCAAAACTCTGCTCGAACCACTAACAGAAGAGTTGTCTGCGATGTGGGGTGCTTTCTTGGACATAGACGTTGGAGTCGAGTTGAAAGACGATGCGCAGATCATGATGGTTGACAAGCAAAGCGGAACTAGCTTAGAATTCCCCCAACTGAGCGGGGGGGAAAAGACTGCCCTCTTGATCTTCACTCAAATACTGCTGTGCAAGTACTTCTCTAACACCGACTTCATGCTGCTAGACGAACCTCTTGAGCACCTTGACGCCAGAAACAGGTGGGCTTTGATCAAGTTTCTAGTAGATACGACAAAGCGTGGCTATCCCAAGCAACTCATTGTGACCACAATCGAGGAAACGCTGATCCGGGAGTATCTTGATGATGCGGAGATCAAAATAAACATTCTGTCCAGAGAACATCCTATGATAGAGGGCATTTAGCTGGCGAGGCAACCTGCAAGTCGGGTTGTATGGGCCAGGGGAGGGGGAGATTGGGGTGATAGAGGCAACGGATGCGAGCGGATAAGCGGATGAGGGCGGCGGTTATCCGATTATCCGTTTTCTATCCGCTGCGGGGAGGGAAGTGAGTCCACTGAAAGAGGCTTCAGTGCTCTCAGGGGGTTTCAGTGAGTCAGTGGTTCGGCGGATGCGCGCAGATTGACGCGCTGGTGTACGGGTTGTATGGGTTGACGGAGGAGGAGATTGCGATTGTGGAGGGTTTGGACCACGAATGACGCGAAAAGAGGCGGAAGGCGCAAAAGGGTTTCGTGCTTTTCGTGGCCTTTCGCCCGTTTCGTGATCCAGGCACTGGTGTATGAGTTGTATGGGTTGACGGAGGAGGAGATCGCAGTTGTGGAAGGGGTGAGAACTCGAAGAACAAAAGGAGAAGCCAATGAGTGAAGAGATTCGCTGCGAGGTCTTTCGGATTAGTTGGCCTGATTGGTCGCTGGTTACCGATGAGATAAAAGAGAATATCTGGCAAGTGATGAGTCAGCAGGTTGAGGAGGGAGAGCCTCCTAGCCGCAGAGGCTTCGTGGGCACGACTAGGTTTAAGGATATTATTGCAGGGTTCTTCGCCCACGAGGATCGCCGTCTGGGGGTTCAGTATGACAGGTATTGGAACAGAGAAGATAGAGAGGCTGCAGAATTCGAGCATCTGTTTTTCGCTTTGGTCCTCGGTCAAGCACAGGTAGTGCTTCAGCACAAGAGAGTGGGTCGCGAGTATGTCACAATCAATATGCCCGTAATGCGACGTCAATTCTTTGACCTACTGGGAGTAGTATTCCAGCGAGCTGGCTTGCCCAGTGATTGTGTCGTGCCACAACTGTTCCGTGAGGAACGTCAAAAGGACTATCTTATTAAGTAGGTAGTAGAAAGTTCCCTTCACTTTCTCGGCAGTGTGGCAAGGCCGAAAATACGCCAAAGTGGGCAAATTCCGGCCCAAATTAGGTCAAAAGGCCTTGTCTGGGCTCAGTTGATAGGAACATAGCCTCCAGCAAAAGTGTGACAAACTTTCTGTGACCTACTTAAGATTTTCGACACGTACCATACTGTACAGGTCTCAGTAGGCGATCTATTGGGCCGAAGGATCCCTGAGGACGTGAGGCTTTTCAATCCAGATATCGACAAGGATTCAGTCCTCAAGCAAGTGCTTAACAGCGACTATCAGCATATGGACGAACTTGAAGCGAGGGCGGGAGAACCAGAGACAGGAAGTGATCTCCGGACAGCGATAACGGTTAGAGCTGCCATACTCACTGGAGAACCTAGGGAAGTGCGGGCTATCGTAGGAGGACAGGAAAGAACATTCCGAAAGACTCAGCGAGAACGATTCTCTATGCAGTTTAGCACCGAGGCAGGGGAACCGATCCAGGAAGCAGATGTAGAACGATTGGTCAGAATCGTGAGAACGGAATACTTCATCCCTGAGCACTTGGTGCAGTCAGAGTTCAGTTTAGGCCCGCTGTTTGACTGGGGGGAGGATAAGCAGGATGCCAACGATGATTGAAGGTGCTGACCACAAAGTTGATGAGATTTGCGAGAGACTTGTTACGGGACAGCCGCTCGGCGATGAAACAGATCTATCGCTTGACGAGTTTGTTGCCTTGTACCAGAAGATTGGTCAACAGGTAAACATCAAACAACGGGTCGATATCGTGCTTCAAAATGATCGAGCCTTTGTTCAATTCACAGATTTGCCCCCAGGCAATGGCATAGTTTACGTAAAGTCAAAACGCCGTCTGATCCCTGGAGACTTTTCCCGTACGGTCGCCAATGCAGTCTTTCACGGTGATGTTCTCGCTAGCACGTTCAAAGAGCAAATCAAAGAAGATCGCGCTAACATTCTGATCGCTGGAGCTATCGGCTTGTTCTTTGTCTTCCTGCTTTTCGCACTAGGCAACTCTGTGGCCTCCACCTACGCGGGCTATCTAATCACCCCCGACCAATTTCCAGCTGCGGAAAGGGTGTCAAGCGACAATTAGAAATGGACATCGACGACAATTAAAAATGCCCATGCCGAGAGGTCAGCTCTCAGCGTCCTGGGTGGCATTGGAGCCGCCAAACTCGATACGATTGCGACGTGCAGCTTCT
>Ga0315532_1001800_pt1 | contig 15386 bp, 14 predicted proteins | sample SalMarWE160370MG_FD_203082 | JGI IMG/M metagenome (GOLD analysis project Ga0315532, IMG submission 203082) | Salt marsh sediment microbial communities from the Plum Island Ecosystem LTER, Massachusetts, United States - Salt Marsh Sediment WE1603-70 ... | reverse complement strand
GTCTTGCCAGGGTCAGGGGATTTACTCAAGATGATGCTCACATTTTTTGCCGACCTGATCAGGTTGAAGAAGAAGTACTAGAAGTTCTGAACTTGGCACAATTCATGATGTCTAGCTTTGGCTTTGACGAATATGAGTTGTTGTTATCAACGCGTCCTGAGAAATATGCTGGCACAGTTTCAATGTGGGAGGAGGCCACGGGATCTTTGAAACACGTTCTAGAGAAACTTGACTTACATTATGAAGTGGATCCTGGCGAGGGGGTTTTCTACGGACCTAAAATCGATATTAAACTCAAGGATGCTTTAGGGCGTGTTTGGCAAGGTCCTACCATCCAAGTCGATTTCAATTTGCCACAACGCTTTAATGTCTGTTATATTGGTGAAGATGGCTTGGAGCATAATGTAGTGATGATACATCGCACAGTTTTAGGTAGCATGGAGCGTTTTTTAGCTTGCCTCACAGAGCATTATGGTGGTGCCTTCCCGGTATGGTTATCGCCGGTTCAAACCATAATAATTCCCATAGCAGATCGCCATGTTGGCTATGCACATAAGATAGAGAGCGATTTTAAAAATGAGGGTATCCGAGTTCAGGTTGACGACCGCTCTGAGAGGATGAATTTGAAAGTAAGGGAAGCGCAACTGGAGAAAGTCCCATATATGCTTATAGTTGGTGATAAAGAAGTGGCTTCATCCAGTGTGTCACTTCGCTTAAGGAATGGCGAGGATCTGGGCTTAGAAACTCTGGCACAAGTTAAGAGTAGAATAAAGGCAGATATAGAGGCCAAGTCTTAAATACTGTTCCAGGGGGTAGAACGAGCATAGTTAAAGAATTATTAGCCAATAGAAGAATCAGAGCCAGAGAAGTTCGTCTCATAGGGGAAGATGGGGAACAGCTGGGCGTGGTGCCTCTACAGAAAGCATTGCAAATGGCTTATGAGCGCGGCCTCGATTTGGTGCAGGTAGCATCAACGATGACTCCGCCAGTATGTCGGCTTCTTGATTATGGTAAATATAAGTATGAGCAAACTAAAAAAGAACGCAAGGCGAAGAGAGGCCAAAGAGTTGGCTTACTCAGGGAGGTCCGTTTAAGACCCAAGATAGAAGAGCATGATTTACAGGCAAAAATTAAGACCACGAAGAAATTATTGGAGGAGGGTAATAAAGTACGGTTATTGCTAAGGTTTAGAGGACGCGAAATTATTTATCCTGAACTAGGTTGGAATGTACTGCGTAAAGTAGCTGAAGCCTCCAAGGAATTAGCCGTGGTAAGTAGCTCCGGTAATGCCGAGAGAAGTATAGCCTTGGTCTTATCCCCAGTTTCCCAGAAGAAATCTAAGGAGACAGAAACAGATGCCAAAACTTAAAACCCATAAAGGGGCAAGTAGCCGTTTTCATATAACAGGTAGCGGCAAGCTGATGCGCACTAAGTGCGGCAAAAGCCATTTGAGGCGGAAAAAGGCTCCTAGAACTAAGCGCCTCTACGATGAAATGATCATGACCTCCTCAGCGGATAAGAAGAGAGTAAGGAGGCTTTTACCCTACAAATAGTGTAGGGAGGGGAAGTAGTTTATTTTGTTACTAAAGAGAAAGGGATAACACCCAAGGATTAAAGGAGGAAGAACTTGCCACGAGCTAGGAGCGGGAAAGTTACTCACAGACGACATAAGAAAGTGCTTGAGCTGACTAAAGGGCATCGGGCTGCCAGGCACAAGCTTTATATCATAGCTAATCAGTCCATGCTTCATGCTTTGGATTATTCCTATCGTCATCGTCGTGAGCGGAAAAGTGACTTCAGGAGGCTATGGATCGCCCGCATTAATGCTGCGGCACGGGCTGGAGGTCTTACTTACAGTCAGTTTATGGCCAGGTTGCAAAGGTCAAATATAGGAATCAACCGTAAGATGTTAGCTGAGATGGCAGTCAAAGATCCTGAAGGTTTTGCTACATTAGTAGCTTCGGTAACTGAGACTAACTCACCTCGCGTGTAATGGCGTTATACCTGGGAATTCCAGAATTTTTGAACAAGGATAACATTGCGTGACAGTCAATGCTGGAACAACTCGAAGACCTTCGTGCACAAGCTCTCGAGGAGCTCAATGAAGTTGATAATCCTCGAGAACTGGAATTGTGGCGCGTTCGCTACCTAGGTAAGAAAAGCAGTTTAACTCAGATTCTACGTGCCTTGGCCGCCCTGCCCCTGGAAAAACGACGAGAGGTAGGGACCCAAGCTAACGAAATCAAGAGAGCTTTAGAGTCAAGCCTGGAAGAGAAGGAAAAATTACTCCAGGAAGCCCTTTTGACCTCTCCTCGGGAATCCCAAAGATTAGATGTTACCTTGCCTGGTCAACCTCTCCCGACAGGGCGACTTCACCCCACCACTCAAATACTTAGGGAAATTTGCGACGTTTTCAAAAACATGGGCTTCCAGGTAATTGAAGGACCTGACGTGGAGTGGGATTACTATAACTTTGAAGCCTTAAGTATTCCTCAACATCATCCGGCGCGAGATATGTTTGCTACCTTATGGATAGATGCGGGCATGGGGGAGAAAGCTAGACTTTTGCGCACGCACACTTCCCCAATGCAGATTAGGTTGATGGAGAAGGAGCGTCCGCCGATAAGAGCCATAGTACCGGGGCGAACTTATAGATATGAAGCAACTGACGCTACTCATGAATCCATGTTTTATCAAGTTGAAGGTTTGGCTGTGGATAAGAACATCACACTGGCTGATTTAAAAGGCACTCTGTTTGACTTTTGCCGTTGTCTTTTCGGTGAGGAAAGGAAAGTGCGCTTCCGCTGCGATTACTTTCCTTTTGTGGAACCCGGGGTAGAAGTAGCCATCGGGTGTTCGGCCTGCAATGGGGCCGGCTGCCGGCTGTGTGGCTACAGCGGCTGGATTGAAATACTGGGGGCGGGGATGGTGCATCCCGACGTCCTGGCGCGCGTCGATATCGACCCCAAGCTTTATAGTGGTTTTGCCTTCGGGTTGGGAGTTGAGCGTATACCCATGCTGCGCTATGGTATTGATGACATCCGCCTCTTTTATGGCAATGATCTCAGGTTTTTGAGGCAGTTCTAGGTTTTAAGGTGACAGTATGAAAGTTTCCCTCAAATGGCTCAGAGATTATGTTGACATAAAACTCGCCCCCAAAGAACTAGCTGAAAGGCTAACCATGGCTGGCCTGGAGGTCAAAGGCACCCAGACTATAGGTGGCACCTGGGATAATGTGGTAATAGGGGAAGTAATAGCATTAAATCCCCATCCTAATGCTGACCGTCTTAAGCTAGCGACGGTTAACCTCGGCACTGAGCAGGTCACCACGGTTTGTGGTGCCCCAAATATTGAACTTGGTCAGAGAGTGACTTTTGCCCATGTAGGAGCCCGGCTTATAGATCCTCACACTGAAGAAACTGTACTGCTAAAGCCGGCTAAAATTCGCGGCGTCGCTTCCGAGGGCATGGTCTGCTCGGAGAAGGAACTGGGGATTTCTGATATTCACGAAGGCATTTTGGTATTGCCGCCGGAGGCACCCATAGGTACCCCCCTCGGCGATTATCTAGGAGATGTAATTTTTGACTTAGATGTCACCCCTAACCGCCCGGATTGCTTATCTGTAATTGGGACTGCCCGGGAAATCTCAGCCATAACTAGTGGATCACTCTGCTTGCCCCAAATTCATTACGAAGAATTAGAAGACTTAATAGAGTCCTTTGCCTCCGTCGACATAGTCGAGCCAGACCTATGCCCCAGGTATTGTGCTAGTCTGATTACCGGAATTAAGATAGCTCCCTCCCCGAGCTGGCTACAGCAGCGACTGAATAGCTACGGAATGCGTCCTATTAACAACGTGGTTGACGTTACGAATTATGTGATGCTGGAATATAGTCAGCCCCTTCACGCCTTTGATTATCGTAAGCTTAAGGGCAGGCAAATTATCGTTCGCAGGGCCGGAAATGGTGAGACCATAACTACCATCGATGGAACAGAGCGCACCCTGAACCCAGAGATACTGGTTATCGCCGATAAAGAAGAAGCTGTCGCTGTCGCTGGAATCATGGGTGGTATGTATTCCGAAGTCACGGACAAAACTGACACTATCCTCCTGGAGTCAGCGAATTTTAACCAGGCTACCATTCGTCGAGGCTGTAGCCATCTTCAATTCCAAAGCGAGGCCTCGATCCGCTTTGACAAAGGGCTTAATAGCGAGCTTCCGCTACTACCATTGAAACGGGCCACTCAACTGCTACTGGAGCTCGCCGGTGGCCGAGCAGCCAAGGGCGTAATTGATGTTTATCCCGGGAAATCAGAACCAAAGCTCATATTACTTACCAGCCGGGAGGTGAAGCGCCTTTCAGGCTTGAAGGTCAACATTGATGAAATTCTCAAGGTATTAAAAGCCTTGGGCTTTGAGTGTCAGGAGGGCGATTCATGTTCACAGATTTTGGTGTCCGCACCTTATTGGCGCAGCGACATTAAATGCTCTGCTGACATCGTGGAAGAGGTAGTCCGCATCATTGGTTATGAAAAAATCCCAATCACCAGGCTTGGCTCTCCTTTGCCTCAACAAAAATCAAAATTATCACCAGCAGCCCAGCGAAGCAATCTCAAGGAGAAATTGCACAATATCCTGACCGGCTTTGGCTTTCAAGAGATATTAACTTATTCTTTAGTCAGTCTGGAAAAGTTGCAGAAGCTTTCCCCCAAACTTGAGCTGAAAATTCCACCGTTGAAGGTGGCTAATCCTATGACGAGGGAACAAGAATACCTACGTACCAGCTTGCGGGCTGGTCTTCTGGCCACGTTGGCACACAACCAAAAATTTGAGCAAGCCGGCATAAGGCTCTTTGAAATCGGCAAGGTATTCTTGCCGCAGCACTCTCACGTCATTGCGAGCGAAGCGAAGCAACCTCAAGAAGAAAGGGAGCTACCCCAAGAAAAAGAAATGTTGTGTGCCGTGCTCAGCGGCGCAAGGGCAGAATTATCCTGGCAAGCTGATAAAGAGCCGCTCGATTTCTTTGACACGAAGGGGATAGTGGAGAATCTCCTGAACCATTTGGGGCTGAAAGTGAGTTTTGATATTGGCGATGATGAAATTCTATTCCCGGGAAGAGGGGCTAACATAATCGTTGAAGATGACAAAGTTGGTATTGTCGGAGATGTGCATCCCAGGGTAGCACAAGCCTTTGAGCTTTCTAATAATATTTGCCTTATAGAAATTGACCTGGAGAAGCTATTGACCAAGATTACCGTGACAAAGGAATACCAACCTATCCCACGGTTTCCCAGCGTAACCCGGGACCTCGCTTTAGTAATAGATGGGCAAGTGAGCTATGGAAGAGTGGAAGAAATAATCCAAAGCTTTCCCTTAATAACGCAGATAACTCTCTTTGACCTTTATCGAGGTGAGCAAATACCCGAGGGCAAAAAATCTTTTGCCATAAGGATTATCTATCAATCGCCCAGCCATACTTTGACCGATGAGGAAGTTGACCAAACTCAAGAACAGGTGCTCGCTAGGCTACATCAAGAACTGGGTGCTACTCTGAGAAGTTGAGTTAGTCAAGGCAAAAAGTCTAGCTTACTTCATCTTTGAGGTATCTTGATATATCTTTCTGCTCGGCTACAGCAGCGAGCTAAAGCCGATTAGAGTTGAGAGCTCACTGCCTCATCCAGAAGCTTTTTCACCTGTACTGCCAAGTTATCTAAAGGCAAAAGTGGGGCTTCCTTCTCCGTGCGCCATTTTGCCTCTACGCTCTGGCTTTGTAAGGTACGTGGGGACAAGGTCAAGCGCAGTGGTATTCCCAGGAGGTCGGCATCGTTGAATTTAACGCCGGGGGAGTCGTCACGGTCATCGAAAAGCACTTCGATGCCTTTCTTTTGTAATTCTTGATAAATCTTTTCTGCCGTAGGGAGGATCGCCGACTTGTCCAGCGATAGAGGACAAAGATAGACTTGATAAGGAGCGACGGAGAGCGGCCAGATAATGCCCTTGTCATCGTGGCTTTGTTCTACGATGGCTGCCAGCAATCGCCCCAGTCCGATGCCATAGCAGCCCATGACAATAGGCCGGGATTTGCCATCATTATCTAAGATGGATGCTCCGAATTTCTCACTGATGGAGATGCCCAACTTAAACACATGCCCCACTTCAATGCCCTTGGCTGAGGATAATTTACCTTGACACTTGGGACAGCTATCTCCAGGCTGCGCCAGGGCGATATCAGCCATAAGGTCAACCTGAAAATCCCTGGGGTAATTGGCATTCCTGAGGTGATACCCTGGCTTATTAGCGCCAACAATGAAGCTGGAGTCTAAGGTTATAGAATCATCAGCCACGACTTTGATTCCCTTTACACCTATGGGTGAGGCAAATCCAGCCACAAGTCCAGCTTCATTTACTTCGCTTTCCGTAGCCAGGCGAAGCTCAGAGCGCTTTAGAGCATTTCTTAACTTCGTTTCGTTGACTTCCAGATCGCCCCGAATGATAACGAAGATAAATTCTCCGTCGGCATAATAAAACACCGATTTAAGCGTTTGACTTGTCGGCACACCAACAAAATCAGCTACCTCCTCTATGGCTTTCGTCCCCGGCGTGGCTATCTCCTCCAAAGAAAGCGGGACTTCAGCATTGCTCTTCTTTTTCGCAAATTGAGCCTTATCTGCATTGGCGGCATAGCCACAATTAGAGCAACGAATAATTTCGTCTTCACCGCCTTCAGTGAGAACCATGAACTCGTGAGAATCCTTGCCCCCTATGGCGCCGCTATCAGCCTCTACCATTAATGCGGGTAAGCCAAGGCGTGAATAGATATCTCGGTAAGCCTGGCTCATCTTTTGGTAACTTTCATCGAGCCCAGCCTCGTCTGCATCAAAGCTGTAAAGGTCCTTCATGATGAACTCGCGGACTCTCAATAAGCCACCGCGCGGTCGAGGCTCATCGCGGAGCTTGGTCTGTATTTGATAGAGGAGCAGGGGGAGCTCCCGGTAGCTTTGCACGTAGCGGTGGACAAGGTCGGTAATAACCTCTTCATGGGTGGGTCCCAGAGCCAGCGTATGCTCCTTGCGGTCGGTCAAAGTGAATAGGGACTTGCCAAAGGAAACATACCTGCCTGATTGCTGCCATAATTCAAAAGGCTGCAACACAGGCAGCATCAATTCCTGCCCGCCGGCCTTATCCATTTCCTCTCTGATTATGTTTTCTATCTTTTTGAGCACTCGCCACCCTAGAGGCAAGTAAGAGTAAATTCCGGCAGCCTCCTGGGCAATCATGCCCGCTCGAAGCAGTAGCTGATGGCTTACGCTCTCAGCTTCTGCGGGCGCCTGCCGCAATGTCTTGCCAAAAAGCTTAGAAAAACGCATTTTTCCCTGATAGGAGTCTACTTTACACTATTTCCACTTCTTGATAGGTTCGCCCTCTTTGTCTTGCATACGGCCTGAAGCAACAGATATAAAATCAACGAGGGCCCAAATTGCCACTGCCAAAAGAGATATTAAACCAATAAGTGCAACAATTCCAACCCAAATCGGGAAAGTCGGATGGCCAAGAATAGGCAAAGTCAATACATAGCTGACGATACCAAAGATACCCAAGAGGAGCATTAGAGTGGCTGTTCCCATCTTATGTAAATAGAATCGATGGGCACCGAATGCACCGAGAAAGAAAGCAAGCAAAGTAGCGGTAAGCCTTGATTTTGATGAAATCTCTTCTGCTATTGCATTTGCTAGTTTTGCATCACACTTTAGACATGTCTCGGTCTGTGGCTCTGTCTGAGCACCACAAGCAGGACAAAAGTTAGTTCCAGCCGAACGCTTAGCTCCACAATAAGGGCAAATTTCCGACGTCTCTATCAGTTCTTTGCCACAGTTCTTACAAAACACTCTTACCCACCTTACGGGAGTTTATCAATCTCTGTTATTAAGGCCTCTAATAAGGCTCCTTCAGATGCTGTGCTCACTACCTTCCCTTTCCTAAATATAGCACCTTTGCCTTTCCCGCAGGCAATGCCCACATCGGCGTCCTTAGCCTCGCCAGGGCCATTGACCACGCAGCCCATAACTGCCACTTTAATGGGTTTGCTTATTTTTTCCAGGCGCTTGTTCACTTCTTCAGCCAGGGCAATGATATCAACTTCAGCTCGGCCGCAGGAAGGGCAGCTTACCAAAGTTGGACCTCGCTGACGAAGCCCCAAGCTTTTCAGAATTTCGTAAGCCACAAATACTTCCTCGCAGGGATGAGCGCTGAGGGAAACGCGTATGGTGTCGCCAATCCCTTGATAGAGAAGTATGCCAATGCCTATAGCGCTGCGTATGGCTCCCGTCCGGGGAAGCCCGGCCTCGGTGACGCCCAGATGTAGTAGATAGGGCATTCTATCGGCAATCATTTGATAGGCCTGAATGGTAGTGGGGACATCAAAGGCTTTAAGGGAGACCTTGATTAAATCAAAGTCCAGGCTTTCCATAAGCCTTATCTGTTCTAACGCCATATTGACCATACGCTCAGCCAGTGGAGCCTTGGGCTGAAGATTGGCCGGTAAACTGCCAGCATTTACCCCGATACGGATAGGCACCTCTCTTTCTTTAGCAACAGCTACTACCCTGGCAATCTGTTCTCTGTTTCTTATGTTGCCGGGATTGAGGCGGAGCCCGTCAACACCCGCCCGTAGCGCAGCCAAAGCTAAGCGGTAGTCAAAATGTATATCAGCAATAATGGGTAGTGGAACGCTCTTTTTTATAGTTGCTAGGCTTTCGGCCGCTTCCTTGTCTGGGACTGCCACTCGCACAATTTCACAGCCGCAATCTTGTAACTCCTTAATCTGGTTTATAGTGGCAGGAATGTCACGGGTATCGGTCTTGGTCATGGACTGCACCACGATGGGGGCGTCGCCGCCAATGATCACCTTGCCAATTCTCAAGGGTTTGGAGATTCGACGTGTCATAATCCGAAACCCCTTCCGCTCCATAGACGTCCAATATCTAAAAAGGTTACTAAGACCATAAGTGCGATTAAAAAAGCAGTGCCTATGGTGTAGGCCAAACGCACTGTTCGAGGGGAAAGACGTTTCCCGCGCCTGCACCCTTCAATGAATGCCACCAGCATCCCGCCTCCATCCAAGGGAGGGATGGGGAGGAGATTAAATATGCCGAGACCCAGGCTGATTATACTGGCCATAAATAATATGCTGCTGAAGCCAGAGGAGCGCACTACCTCCACCGTTAACTGACCAGCACCTATTGGCCCCACCAGTGCCATATCGGGAGATTCTATGATTTGAGGAATAGCCTCTATTATGAGCACAGGCATATAAATGATATCCCTAGCTCCCAAATAGATTGCCCTCCACACAGGAAGTCGCTCTTGTTCCACATGCACCCCTTCCACCCATTGCATCTCTACACCAGGCAGTGTTTCGTAGCCATCATTATTCAGAGCGATTGAAACCGTCTCACCTTCTCGAAGCAAAACCAATTTTATTTCCTTGCCTTCCTCAACGAAATGCAAGGCACTGGACATACTCTCTTCGTTGTATATAAGCTGTCCATTGATGCTGTGGATAGCATCACCGGGTCTGATGCCAGCTTCGTAAGCTGGCGAGCCTTCCTCCACTTGACTCACCATATCCCACCAAAGGTAGGTGCCGATTTTTAGCAGCTGCGACTTTGGGTCGAGTTGCGGCTCCAAGGTGATTTCCTTTTCCTGCCCATTCCTTAGCAGAAGCAATGTTATTTCTGTCCCTTCTTCGCCTGAATTTACTATATCCTGCACATCCCCCCGTCTATGAACAGGTTGCCCCTCTATCTCCAGAATTATATCCCTGGGCTCGATGCCCGCTTCTTCCGCAGGAGAATTCTCCACTACGGCACACACCACGAGTCCGTTGACGGCAATGACAGAATAGGGTAACGCAAGGAAAGCGCTGAGGAGAACGAAGGCCAGAAAAATGTTGACCAGCGGACCGGCAGCATAGATTCCTAACCTGGTCCACGGTCCTTTGCCAGCCAGGCTTCGGGGTACTGTGGGGTCATTTTCTCCAGCAGCCTTAACAAATGCTCCTATGGGTATGGCGTTAAGTGAGTATATTGTCTCGCCTCGTTTAATACCCAAAAGGCGTGGGGGAATGCCTATGCCGAACTCTTCCACCTTCACTCCAGCACGCTTAGCAGTAATGAAGTGCCCCAATTCGTGAAGACACATTGCCACGAATAGAGCTACTATGAAAAGAATAATGATTATGGCCACACTCATCTCTTATCTCTCTATCCCATGATTGCGTCGTCGCTCAGGTTCATCGCAGCGACCAAGGGAAAGGCGTGTAGTGCATTCCCTTGCCCAGTTGTCAGCAGATAGTATTTCCTCCAGAGATGGCTGGCTGATGGTTCGGTGTTGCTCAAGTGTTTCTCCTACAATCCTGGCTATATCGGTAAAACTTACTCTATGGGTGAGAAAAAGCTCTACAGCCACCTCATCTGCGGCGCAAAGTACCGCCGGATAAGTTCCTCCTGATTTACCAGCATCCACAGCCAGTTTGAGACAGGGAAATCTATCATAGTCTACAGGCTCAAAGTTCAGAGAGTTGATTTTATTCCAATCTAGGCGCGGCAGTTCTGAATTAGACCACCGCCGAGGATAGGAAAGAGCATATTGAATAGGCAGCCTCATATCAGGCCAGCTAAGCTGAGCTTTCAGGGAACCATCCGTAAATTCCACCATGGAATGAACGATAGACTGGGGATGAATTAATATTTCAATACTATCAAAGGGGAAAGAGAAAAGCCAATGAGCTTCGATGACCTCTAGTCCTTTATTCATAAGCGTTGCTGAATCGATGGTTACCTTCTTTCCCATTTTCCATACGGGGTGCTGAAGGGCTTGCTCCGGAGTTACCTTAGCCAATTGTGACTGTGAATAGTGATAAAAGGGCCCCCCAGAGGCAGTGAGAAAAAGCCTCTGCGGTTTGGTTTCTTCCCCCTGTAAACATTGCCAGATGGCACTATGCTCACTATCGATAGGCAGAATTTGAGCGTGATGGAGGCTGGCTTCACGAACAATAATTTCACCGGCCATCACCAATACCTCCTTGCTAGCCAGGGCAACTGTCTTGCCTTCCTGTAAAGCCGCTAGAGTAGGGCTAAGTCCGGCCTTACCCGCAGTGGCCACGATAACGAAGTCGACCTCAGGATGGCTGGCTATTTCTTCTACGGACAAAAATTCCCCGCCGTAATTAATGTCTGGTTTGATTGAGGAACAAAACATTTTGGGCTGAAATTCCTGGATTTGCTTTTCCAGGAGTTTAAGATTTTTGTTCCCCGTCAGAGCTACTACTTTTAATTCGTCAGGCAGGGCACGAATTACATCTAGAGCCTGCCGCCCTATGGAGCCTGTTGAGCCCAGGACAGCTATTTTTTTCACACCACCCATATCACGTAATAGTATACCACCGCCCCGACAAAGATGAGGCTATCGAAGCGGTCGAGGATACCGCCGTGTCCCGGTAGCAGATCACCTGATTCTTTCACCCCCATATTGCGCTTGAGCAAGGATTCAACCAAGTCGCCAAGCTGAGCAAAGAGGCTAACTAGAAAGCCCAGGAGGGTGATTTGCCAGTACTTAAAGGTGAAAGGAGAAATTAGGTTAAGCAACATCGCTATTATGATGGCAGCCAGAATGGCGCATATTAAGCCCCCTATCGCTCCTTCCCAAGTTTTAGCCGCGCTTATCGCAGGAGCCAGCCTATGTTTACCCCTTGCCCTCCCAATAAAAAAAGCACCTGTATCGTTGGCAAATGTAGTCAGCATGGCCAGGTAAACCCAATTTCGGCCGTCTTCTAAACCACGCAAATTCAGCCAATAGCTAAGCATCCAACCCACATAGAGTGCACCCACTATTGTCCATGCCCAGTTGCGAAATGCTCCTTCTTTTGATGGGCGGCATAACAGACAAATCAAGGAAATCAACACAGTAGCAGTAATAACTATGGGTAAAACATCAGGGCTCCTATAATGAGGGCTTAAGACAAGTGCCAGCGCCCATAGTAAACCCAAATAAATCAGAGGCTCTCTCCTGTCAAAATTGGCTATGTGATAGAACTCGTAGGTGCCGGCTAACGCTGCTGCAGCTATGAGAAGAGTAAACCAAGGCCAAGGGTCGCCAAACCAGATGGTAAGAATAACGAGAGGCACGCCCACAGCGGCAGTAATAACTCTGTGTTTGAGCATAGGTCTATTTTAGCAGCTTTTAAGCGGTTATAGGCTTGATAGTGTGTGGTCTCATGAATGGGTTTCATCAGACCAGCGTAATGTCTGATATGTAGTCCTGAGCAGTAGCGAAGGGTTCAGAGGCAGAATGGTAAATAGCGAAAAACTGAGGGATGATAACTGAATGCTATCAAATAGTTCTTATCTCTAACAGTTAGTGTAGACTTTTTGGGGCTAAATTATATTTCCCGTATTTCCTTTTCCTTGCTTTGTCCTAATTCACTTACCTTGTCCACACAAGCCTCTGTAAGCTGGTCGATTTTCTTAGTATTATTCTTGAGTTCGTCTTCAGATATTTCTTTATTTTTCTCCATCTCTCTTAGTTTCTCAATGCCATCTCTCCTTATATTGCGTATGGCAATCCGCCGCTCTTCTACTTTCTTAGATACGAACTTGACTAACTCCTTGCGCCGCTCCTCACTAAGAGGAGGGATGACCACCCGAATTATATTACCATCATTCGCAGGGTTAAGGCCGATATTAGCTGTGAGAATGGCTCTTTCAATGTCACGTAACGATGTGCGATCCCAGGGTTGAATAATGATTAAATTAGCCTCAGGTATGGACAGAGTAGCAAGTTGATAGAGCGGAATAGGCGTACCCTGATAGGCAACCATGATGTTGTCAAGCAAGGCTGGAGTAGCACGCCCGGCCCGGATGGTAGCTAATTCTTTAGCTAGTCCATCTATGGCCTTCTGCATTCTGGAGTTCAGTTCAGCGAATAATGCATCTAACATGGCTTAGTGGTCAACACCAAGCTCGAATCTAGCAAATCTGCGTACTTTCATGTTTTCACCCACTTTGGCAATTGTTTCAGCAATGATTTCCTGTACCGTCTTGGTAGGATCTTTGATAAAAGGCTGGCTAAGAAGGCAAGCTGTTTGGGGGTCTGTTTCTGCTTCTGGTGGTATCTCTTCACTAGTGAGAAAATGAGGGGAAGTAGCAGCTATCTGCATGGCTAAGTCGTGAGCAAGTTCTTTAAATTCAGCGGTGCGAGCCACAAAATCGGTTTCACAGTTTAACTCCACTAATGCTCCTATGCGCTTGGTATGATGAATATAAGCTTCGATTACACCTTCGGTTACAGCTGCATCCTTCTTTTTTTCAGCAATTGCTGCCCCCCGCTGTTTCAAGAATTCGACTGCCTTCTCCATATCACCACACACCTCTAACAGCGCCTTATTACAGTCAGCTATGCCTACATTAGTTCTATTTCTTAACTCTTTTACTGCTTCAATTGATATTTTCATGGAGATGCAATTTCTCCTTCTGATTCCTTTGGCTCCTCTGATTTACCTGGCTTCTCTGGTTCAAAGGTATAAGAACCTAGAATTTCAATGGCTTCTTCGCGCCCTCCTTCAGCAACTAATTTAGTAACTCCTGCCTCTCCAGAAAAAGCTTCAGTTTTACCTTTAACTATGGCATCAGCTATCTTACTACAAATTAATTTAATCGTCTTAACAGCGTCATCATTGGCGGGAACAGGATAATCGATGCCGTCGGGATTACAATTAGTATCCACAATGGCAATCACGGGTATGCCTAATTTTTTAGCTTCAGTAAAGGCAATCTTATCTTTAATAGGGTCAGCAATGAAGAGGGCTCCAGGAAGGGTGGTCATTTCCTTATAACCACCCATTTGAGTATTCAGGTGGGAAATTTCCTTTTCTATCTTCACCCGTTCTTTTTTAGGCAAGCGGTCAAGCTCGCCTTTATCCCTTTTATTCTCTAAACGAACCAAATGATCGATCCGAGCTTGTATGACGGTGAAGTTAGTTAACATACCACCTAGCCATCTTTGATTAACATAGCTCATACCGCACCGCACAGCCTCTTCTTCTATAGTCTGCTGAGCTTGTTTTTTAGTGCCAACAAAAAGAAGACTTTGCCCTCGAGCTGCTAAATCTTGGACAAAGGTACAGGCCTTTTCTAACATGGTAACTGTTTGCTCCAAATCGATGATGTGGATACTATTGCGCTGGGTGAAAATATATTTCTTCGCCTTGGGATGCCAGTAACTGGTGTGGTGACCAAAGTGAGCACCTGCTTCCAGCAATTGTTTTAATAAAGCATTATTTATCATGTTTACAATTCCAGATGATGTTAATTAGTAAAACTAGTATAATGTAGCATGATTGATTTGGATAATGCAACAAGAGATTGCCTCCAATTGTCTCTTAGTTGACAGAGAATTTACCCTTATCTATACTATTGAGCCAAAATTGTAGCTAGAAGTTGCCCGAGTAGCACAATGGTAGCGCAACCGACTTGTAATCGGTAGGTTGGTGGGTTCGAATCCCCCCTCGGGCTGAGTTTTCAGATATTTTATGATAAGCTTATATCAAGGAGGGGTGCCGGAGTGGTTAATCGGAGCAGACTGTAAATCTGCCGCCCGTAAGGGCTGCGTAGGTTCGAATCCTACCCCCTCCACTGTAAAGTGCAGGAGGCCCACATAGCTCAGCAGGTAGAGCACGTTCCTGGTAAGAACAAGTCTTAATCACCATCAAATGCACCATAGTCTATCCCCACACCCTTGCTAGTAATTGGTTTCTACACTTTCCTATCTTCAGTTGTACCAGCAACCTTACCAGTCTCAATAGCTGCTATAATCTGTTCTCGAAGGTCACCAACTGCACCAGGAGAGTGAGGAAGCATTATTGTGTTAGTCCGAGAAGTCTTCCCAACATCAGTAAGCATGTCATAATACTGCGTCATAAGAACCAATGTCATTACACCCTCTGCATTAACCCCAAGTGCATCACTAGCATCCTTAACTGACTCTCTGAGACCTGCAACAATAGCTATCCTTTGCTTCGCAATACCTTCACCAGACAGCTCCTTACTCCTAGCATCAGCTTCGGCTTCTTTAATAACGATAACCTTTTTAGCCTCTCCCTCATGCTCAGCAGCAACTCTCAAACGCTGTTGCCTATTAATCTCATTCATAGCATCTGCAACACCCTTATCTGGCTGGATGTCATTAACAAGAGCACGAACTAATTTATATCCATACTCACTCAGCCTGGCACTAAGACTCTCCTCAATTTCTTTAGCAATCTCTTCCTTATTTTCAAACACAGAGTCTAAAATCATCCCAGGAACCTTTGCCCTTACATTATCAAATA
>Ga0315532_1001794_pt1 | contig 15417 bp, 13 predicted proteins | sample SalMarWE160370MG_FD_203082 | JGI IMG/M metagenome (GOLD analysis project Ga0315532, IMG submission 203082) | Salt marsh sediment microbial communities from the Plum Island Ecosystem LTER, Massachusetts, United States - Salt Marsh Sediment WE1603-70 ... | reverse complement strand
TCGGTTGTAATTGCTGTTGTATGCCTTATACTACACATTAACCAATTTATTTAGTGATTAGGTTATAGATTCTTTCAGAAGTGCGCCAGATGAGCTTTGTACGGAGACTATTACAAGCCTCAAAAGTGCCAACATGGAAAGCCTCTTTTGCTCCCATCCGCATCTTGAACTCGTACACATTGGGATTATTCTTAGGATCGATCCCACCAAGGTCAAACCTTCTCATGCCTGCCCGCTGTGCTGCAAGTAATGCTTGCCACCATGCTAAATATGAGGCTCTGCGCTGAAGACCTTTTTCGCTATTCGCTTGGAAAAGCCCGACTGCAGTATCGCCTAAATAGCTTGTAACATCTACCGTTAGCGGCTCGTCCTTGTCATATACCAAAACTGCGTTCATCTTTTGATCTGGAAGTAACAATTGCTGAGTTCGAATAAAGACCTGCATATCGAGCCCCTTAAATTTTTTGCGTTTCTGGGCTGATATATATAATTGGTCTAAAATTTTTAAACACTCAGGATCAGAACTCTGTCTGGTTTCCAATCCTGAATGTTCTGCTTGTTTCAGTCTTTTTCTCCAGCTTTTATGGAGTTTACTACGCATTTCTTGTATGCTTATGTCTAATGGAAACATCATAGTGTGGTAGGGCGTGATCCTATCTACGTGTTCGAAACCACTTGCTTGGAACATATCAATTACAGAGCCTACTGCTTCAGTTGCGTATATGTTAGGCACCACCCGTAATATATTCACTTTGCTCCCCAGATAAGATTCCTGCAATTTTTCCAAAGCTTCCATGCTGCAGTTTAGCTTTATTTTCGCGCTGCGAATTAGAGGTCCCCATTGCATATAGCCTATATTGAGTCCTAACGTTTTGATTCTTTTTATACGTACGTGACCCATTGTCACCATATGATCATTTTCATCTTTAATTATTACTCGGCTAAGTTCCTGACCATCCATTTCTGCTCTGACATGCTGATATGCCCACGTTTGGTATATGCTATAATCCGCAAACTCTCTGGCATAGCGTTCCCAGTCGTCTCGGCTCAAGTTATTAATGTCTACTTTATATGGCATCTACCAGAACTTCACAAAAGAGAAATATCGTATCAAAGACATTTCAATTGCTCTCAGAAAGGATTCTACTTGGTACGCTCCTTAAATTTTCAGCCTTAACTTCAGCGGAGTATCCTTAGAACCTCCACCAAGATATTTAAAAAAAACCTTGTTTTCGAAAGTAGCATATTATTCTATTCTTGGGGGACAGCTTCATGCGTGGTGGTTTTGTTTCGGGCAAAGTATCCAAAAAATGAGAAGTAGTCCAGATTGGGCTGCAGGCATACTGTTCTGATAGCTGCTCTATCGCCCGTTGAAATTCCTTCTTGCTTGGATGTACATATCCCGGCGAATAGCAAAAATATATTTCGTGCGGGTCCACTAGTTTGATTCTGCCCAGAAATTCTTCGAAGCGATTATACAAGCCTTTCGGACTGAGTTCAACAGATGCAAAAAAATCCCAGTCGATATCCAGGTAGGCGTTTTCATCGGTCCCTTCCCATTCTTCATATATGGTCTCCCGGAACGTCAGCGGAACTTCCTTTCTCTGGAGAAAGGCGTGTGCAAGCCGATGAGGGATGGCAGCCCAATCCGATTCGTACAACACAATACTGCTGTCGTAAGCCCGACCACCTATTCGACCTCGAATCCAGTGGATGTCCCGAACCAGGCCATCAAGGACGGCATGGGCGAGGAAGTTGCCTTCGTCAGGTGGACTAGTACATTCCCGAAATACACCGGTGCGGTAGGCCCTTTCTCTTCGTCGGTCTACGAGCAATCCCCGAAGATCATCATGAAAATCAACGTGCAGAAGGTGGATGTCCCGAACCCCTCGCGCCTGCCAGAGACGAAGGAGTTCATGGTGCTTTTTTATGACGTAGAGGGTGGTCATGATCGGTGTTTCGAGAGATTTTGATATATGTCATGTGCTGTGATATTTTTGATCCTAATCTGGTAAATTTTCACATTACTGTCTTTTTCATCTTTGACAATTGCACGGCTGATTTATTGGTCTTTATTTCAACTCTTGTCTTGTTGATTCGCCCATTCTAATATATGTTATAGTCAGCAAACTCTTTGGCGTATCGCTCCCAGTCATCCCTGCTGAAATTATCAACGTAAACCTTATATGACATATGAGGAATCCAACAATCTATGACCGTGTGAGCAGCCTGTAATTAATCTTTTAATGCTCTTTAGTAATCTTGTAGCCTGGTAAGCCCCTGTAGCTTTGAGCTTGAACTTTAACAAACTGTCTCGTGGAGAGACACAAAACCGTCCTATCTGCATGTCATCTGTGCAATTATTTACTATTTGAGGCTCGATAGTAAAACCCAATTTATAACCAGCCTCCTTAGCCGCACTGCAAACTCTTGAATCGTGTGCACCATGAGGATAACTGATAGCCAGAACCCTATATCCGACCATTTTCTCAAGCGCTATCTTGGAGCAAGTAAGTTCGTGTTGTAGCTTGTTGTTATCGATTTCGGTTAGCACGGGATGTGAAACAGTATGGGAAAATATCTCAAATCCATCGTTATCCAGCTCAGCGATTTGTTCTTTGCTCATAACAGTTCTGTTTTTGTTAGTACAATTCTCAGGCATCTCCCAGCGAGGTGGCTGCCCAAGATTTCCGGCGGGAACAAAAATTGCTGCGGGTAATCCATACTCTTTTAAGATCGGAATGGCATTTTCTTTGACACTTAGAAACGCATCGTCAAATGTAATAGCAACCAGGTGGTTGAGTCCATTTGAATCAGCTATCTTTATTTCTGATGGCCTGATGACAGAGCAATTACTGGCCAAGTAGGCCATCTGCGTCCTGAAACCTGTGATTTCTGCCTTCGGTATGCCATGGTAGTATATGACGACCCGACGGGGCTGTTTGTTTATTAGATAAAGTATCAGTGCGTATGAAATGGCAAAGACAAATTCTACGACTCCTTTAAGATACTTTACAGCGACAGTAAACGTTGAAAATTCTGTACTGCTCATTTAGGTTCCAAGCGAAGCGTGCAGAATTTGAAGCTTGCCCAATTCTTTTTCAGTGTTGTTAATTCCCCACATACTGTCCTGCACAGGATCTTCTTGAGAGCTAATAATACAGCCATGGCACATACGCGTAGGCCGGACGAGATAGCCACAATGAGGTTTGCTAATAAGTAGATAAATATGCCCTGATGTTTTCTGAGAAAGATCAGCCGGCTTTTTTGCTGTTGAACAAACATTTTTACGGGGATTTGACTGCTGCTATGGCTGCCACCTCCCACATGAATCACTTGAGCGCCTGGCCAGAACAGCACCTTCCATCCCGCTTTGGCAAACCGGTAACACCAGTCTGCCTCCTCACAGTACATGAAAAAACGTTCATCCAGTAGGCCAACCTGGTCAATGGCTTGCCGTCTGGCCAGCATAAACATTCCAGAGATTACATCTACATCTCTCTCGCTGTCGCGCTTCCACCAGAGCATCCATTCACGGCCGAAAACCCTATTGTACTTAAAGAGTTTGGCCAATCCAAAAGCAGATAAGAAAAGGTTGACGATACTTGGATAGCGAAAACACGTCATCTGCACCTTCTTTTGATTTTCCCGTACCTGGCAACCTACAACTGCTGCTTCCGGATGATTATCGGCGAATTCAATTGTCTTGGCGATGGCGTTGTCCATTACAATTGTATCGCTGTTGAGTAAGAGAACATAACGGCCACGAGCGATAGCGATTCCTTGATTGTTAGCGGCAGCAAAGCCACGATTCTCGTAGTTATCTATCACAATCGCGCTTGGGAATTCCTCTTTTATCATCTCGACTGAATGATCTATCGAGGCGTTATCTATAACGATCACTTCGAATGTAATATTTTCCGTTTCTCTGTACGCTGACGCCAAGCAACTGCGCAAGACATCTCGGGTGTTCCAGTTTACAATGATAATTGAAGTGTCAATAGCACTCACGAGACAATTACTTAGCAGCTAAAGTATCCGGCACGTTATCTTCCTGCTGCGTTAGCCCAATTTGGTAGTAGGTTAATAGTCGCCGCATATTCTTTACACTTATATCCTTCGCTGAGAAAGCCGACCATCGCCAGTGTCATATACCACCACATCGTTATTTGACCGAAATACGAGACTCCAAAAAATGCCACGCAGTGTCCAAGCAAGACAACGAAGAGACACCAAGTCAATATCCGGTGTGTATGTTCCTGGCATCGCAGACACAGGTGTAGAAGCGTCCTAAAGGCTACATATATCATGGCTAGGAAAAGTAGGAAAGTAACAAATCCACCTCGCACCCCTTCAAGCACAAACTGGTTCGTTACATCGTAAAGATTCCAGCCCCAATGACTTGTGCTGCGACAACCGATCAGCGCCCACTCATCAAAGTGATTTACGGCTTCGTCAATTAAATGATAGCGATGCCACCCTGTCGAGCCACCTATCAAGCGGATCCGCGAAATCAAGTGCCACACTGGCGCTTCCATGACGATATGGAGGCCAATAAGTGAGGCGGCCACGCCCCATCCTGCGGTACCCGTATAGCGTCGCCACTTAAACCAATATAATCCAGCTACCACGTAAAATAGTGCCATTAGAGGTGTGCTCGACGCCGTAGCTACTACAATAAAAACACTTGCGGCTGCCGCGGCCCCATAGAGACATTTGGGACGTCCAATTCGGTATAGTCCGGTGAAAAATGGAAAGACAGTTGCCCAGAAGAGTCCCAGCATGATAGAATGCGGGAAGGATGCTTGGCATCTGTAGGTACCCTCCCGTGTCCATGTCTCCACTCGACCCAGTACCACGAAGGGATTACTGCCGGTTACCCGTTCGTACGCTACAAATGGGACAAGAACGAGACAGCAAACGGCCATGACCTTGAAAGGATAAATGATATCGTGCCAGGAGTGAATGTTCTGTCTGAATAGCCAGTATAAACCAATAACATCGAACAGGACTCCACACTTATAAATTAAGGCTCTCATGTCACGCCATTGTAAGACATATATACCAGCTCCTACAACTGCCCAGAGCAGTACCAATTTGTCGAACCGATTCCAGTTTATTTTGCGGACTTCTTCCCGCAGTAAAAGGCGCAGTACACCAGCAACAACCAATATCCGCAGAGGCGTGAAATCCAAGTCAAGAATAATTATCCGCTGGTCCGCAGGAATAAAACACGCCGCCAAAATAAATGGCATCAGAAAATACTTCCTGGGAACTGCTATAAGCGAAGTTGCCAAGATTAAAGTTGCCGCTATCGTGGTTTGGTAAATCACATAAATACCCGTAATTCTAATAACGCAAAATTCTGCTTTGAGCCCAAAAGTCTAAGTTTACTCAATTAAATGGCATCACATATACCCGAAACAGCATAGCAAACATTGTGATGAGAGTCCGAATTTTCGCTCTTAGAATGCTGCCAAGAATATAATTACTGAATATTGAATGCGTTAACCATAGCATGGCTCACATTCAACATTTGGTTTCTTCCGATGGAAAATATCCACTGAGTTACCTGTACCACAGCCCAAATCCAGTACAACTCTCATCTGGCTGTTGTGCCTAAAGGCGTAATCGATGTAGTAATCTGTGATTACTTGGCAACAGTGATCACTCGGAATGCAGTCTTTTAGTAGCTCGCGCATAGATACCTTTCATATATTTCCTGTACTAACCTGATGAACGGAGCTAATGGTAGGATCCGGGTAAACATCCACCTGAACTAAACGATGAAAATTTCTTGGGTGTGCTCAGGTATTCCCGAGCCGAGCTTTTCAAACCGTGCCTGCACACCACATAGATTTGTGGGGCCATATACTACTCCGTATGTCTATTGAAATCCACAATATACCAGAAAGATTGCAGTAATCGTTTAATAGAATATTGGAGCTTTTTTCCATTAAAGCGATGTGACGAAAATGCTGTTTTTACGCCTCGAATAAATGAACCTAAGGCTTGTTTTATAGTCAAAAGGAGATTTCTTTTTCGCGAAAGCCTGGTATCAGCCGACCTTTCCAATTTGATTAGTCTTTGGGCAATCTGTCGGCATGATTCATTATGGGAATGGTACACCGCCGCTTCGGCGTCATAAACAGTCTTATAACCATTCTCAATTGTCCAGTTTGCCCATTCCCAGTCCTCTGCAGCTGGGACAATATCAAAGGGATGTTTCTCCCAGACGCTGCGCCTGATACAAGAGGCTGCGTTACTGAAGGTCATCGCATGCCGGTTGAGATTGTCTTTTTTATATACTATTGAATTTTTGCCGAATGTCTTTTCTATCCTCAAAACTTCGTACAAATCGGCATCAGGCCAGGGAACCTGCCGGCAGCATACTCCAGCTACATTCTTATCTCTGAAGTGAACAACCATTTTCTGCAGCCAGTTATTTTCACGGGGAATTGAATGAGCGGATAGAATCACAATCAGGTCACCCGTACTTTTTTCAATTCCTAAATTCAGAGACTTAGAAAAATGGAACTCGGCTTTAAGTATCTCGATAAGCTTAACCCCATAGCCTTTTAAAATTTCAGCAGTATTGTCGGTTGAGCCGCTGTCGACGACGATAATTTCGATTGAATTACGGAATTGGTCTTGGCTGCGTAAGGCTTCAATCAACTGCCCAATATATTTAGCTTCATTATAGGTCCGAATTACACAACTTATTTTGGGATTCATTTTGATAGTTAGTTTGCCTTGCTGGAATCATCAAATGTCCGCACTTTTTCGATACTTTCAACTAAAGCAATAGGAACATCGCGGGTTTTAGAGATGCCTCGAATAGGTATTGCAGTTGTCCTGCGAATTAAATATCCTAATCTTTGTTTATTTGTTATTCCGATTATTCTACTTATAAACCAGTAGTTGAATTTTACTGAAAATTTGCCTGTTGGTGACAAACTTCTGGATTTGATAAGACACAACTTAGCAAGGTCTTTATAGTACAAAGCGCTGCGCCTCGCCAATTCAGCGTATCGTATCGAAAGAGCCAAACGATATTTGTCCAGAATACCCTTAGTGGTTAATTCATCCTCCACGCGGTTAATGACACGATATCTGGAACCCAACGCTTTTATGTGGTTATCAGCTCTTATGCTATCCGCAGTATTAGGATATAAACGATAATATGCCCAGGCAGAAGGGCAAAAGACGAGCTTACCTCCGCGCATCATGAAACGCATTGCGTAATCCCCATCCTGGTCGGCATAAAGACTCTCATCCCATGGGCCTAATTCAATTAGGTCTGTTCTTCTCCAAAGGAAACTGTGGGACGCCACGAACCAATTCTCGGTATCTTTTTCAATCAGCCACTTTTTCAATGGATGTTCTTCTTGTATAGGACATTCTACATCATAGACTTCTATTTTATCACCTGTCGTTTGAAAAAACCGCCAACTGCCATATACAACTGTTTTGTCACCACAATGTACAAACTTCTCTACCTGTCGTCTTATTTTGGACGGTGCAACTAAGTCATCTGAATCTAAAAACTGAATAAACTCTCCATGTGACTCTATCAGCCCTAAGTTGCGGGCAGCACATGCACCCTTGTTTTCCTGATGCAAATAGCAAATTTCAAAATTTCCTGGTTCGTTATGATTGTGTGACCAATCTTCTATAACTTGCTCAGTATTATCGGTGGAAGCATCATCAACTATGAGAACCTCTATGGGCCTATAAGTCTGTTTGATGACAGAGTCAAGTGACTCGACTAAAGCAGTTCCACGGTTATAGGTAGGGATGATGACCGAAACCAGTTGAGGCTGATACTCCTGGTTCATCCACCTTTTATAACAAGTTCTTTGCAAATAATCATTCATAGACCGGTCTATAAAGCTGTGATTTACTTCCTGCAGTATTTTTCGATAAGGCCTCGCCAAATTGCTAATTGCAGGAGGCGAAAGCCGTTGAGCCAACCAATATCATCTTGATAGAGTAGCTCACGTCCCCTCTTCTTGAAGACTCGCCCATCGAAGCGGTCCAAGTTTCCGGCGTATTCTTGTTTCATACCCGCCAGGAGATTACTCTCTTGCCAGTAGCTTTGGTAATCGTGCCACGAGTCCTGGACCTTTGGCTTCCTGTCGAGTTTTTCAAGCACAGCTACTAACCGGTCCTGCGATTTGCGGACAGCCAGTTCAGCTAAACGCCGCCAGCGTTTGCTATTAGGTCTAAATCCGTAGTTAGAATCGGGTATGCTTGCTCCAGGACCGTAAACTCCCAAAGCGGCAACACGAAATATTCTACTATTCATTTTAAGCTCGATAGGGCATTTAAAAGCAAAGTCCAATATATGGCGGTCAGTTGCAATGAGCCTAAGCGATAAGACTCTCCTATCAGCAACCCAGTAGGCAGCCTCACAGTCCTGAGAAAATGGATATATATCAAGCCATTCAATACTGCCCCGGGCTGAGTCCATATTGTTTTCATAATGACACTTCCTACGGTCATACACATTTGAAGCAATTTCACTGTTTAGATTTTGCTTCCAAAAATCCATTATATTATCAGCGTAGTCAACAACTTTCCTTTTGAATGTCGGCTGGGCAATGCCCCCTAACCGTCTTATCTTAACCATGTCATGTGCCATATAAGCCTTCAAATAGCTGTCAAAGAGCATCCCACTCAGTAATGCATCGACGCCGAGTTCATTGATTCTGTCGACAAATCCTATGTTGTGCGCATGTACCCATTCAAACTCACAGCCCACAAACTTTACGACATTTACTATACTTTTTCCTAAGAACTCAGCGTTTCTGATAAGCGGAAACCACTCGCGATTGTAGCATTTGGCAATCTGGCTAGCTATCTTAGTTTCACGATTAAGCTCATCACAAAATGTCAAGGCGATACATTCAACCGACTCTGGAACTGCTGCCATTACAAGCCTTGAGTCGAGACCGCCACTTAACAACACAGCTACTTTCTGTGTATTGCATCGGCGCTCAACCGCATTACGTAATATACTTAGTAATTCTTCCGCCAGCTCGGCCTCATCGTAGCCATCACGTATCTCTTCTGGCGGTTGCCAGTAGGTGAAGTCCCTTACACTAGGCTTGTTCTTTTCCTGGATGCTGAAGATATGCGCTCTGCCAGGCTTTAGTTCCTCCACCGCTGAATACATTGTATTCGGAAAAGTGCAATTGCCTGCATTTAGAAACTCTGCTATTGAAACCATATCCAAATTGTCGCTGGCCTCGCTGATCATCGCCACCAGGTCAGGATGCGTACCGAAGGCAGCAGCATTACCATGACAGTCCTTGCCTGCATAAACAGGAACGAAACTCATTGGGTCCGTTACTATGCAGAACCCTTCGGCGTTGGCAAATACAATGGCAAACGCTCCATTTAGCTTCTCGAACAGCTCGTCGGTCTCAAGCCAAACACTGGATTTCTCGTCACCTTTTTGCAACTGGGCGAGACGATTCATGAGTGATACCAGAAATCTATCCGGCGAATCTGCGACTAAATCACCAACCCACGCAAAAGTTGTAGTGTCCTTTGTAATGATGTTCTTGTTGGAGGCAAGACGCTCCTCAAGCACTGCAATGCTCCCCCAGGAGAAATCAAAAAAAGCTCCTTCGGGGAAAAGTTTCCCATAAGGCTTCTTTATTAGATGATGTAGTAGGTGTTCACCGTTGTATCGCTTATTTAGACTAATTAAGAAGTCGCTCATAGCTTGAACTTTCTTTAAAGCTGGTTATGTATTTTGGGATTAGTATATGGACGGTATTAATCAGGATTTTTCTGTACCAATAATTTTTGTTTCTGGTTAGCTTTTGAGAATCTACGAATTAGCCAGGGGCACAATAGAACCGATAGGCATCGTCGGTACGCAATATAGCTACGAGCAAAGTGTAAACCATCCCAGGCAAAACGTCTTGCGTCAGGGCCATTCTTGTCCAAGCAGTGCAAAACAGCAGTATCAGCGAAAAACTCTCCAAGCAGATAGCGAAGTTCCTTTATAATTTTCTTATTCTTACGCCGACAGCGAACATACGCTTCCAGCCGCATCAATATGCTAATAAGAGAACCATCAATAAGATCAGCTCCTCCTAACGAATCTTGTGTCAATCTCTTTCGGTCGGATACACGGTCGATAATGACGCAGGGCTTCTCGATGAAACCAAAAGGACCTTCAAAAGCGAGGCGATATACGAGGAAGTTATCTTCACCGAGCGAAAAGTGCTCATCAAAACAACCTGCCTTAAAAAGCAGACACCTTTCCACCAGTATCGTCGGGATAGCATTCGGCAGCACATTATCAAGAATCAAATCAAGCGGCTCATCAAATATGCGCCCATTATTTTTAGACGTCTTGTTAGCTTCAAGCATCTTTTGTGATCTTGCATCAGTTTGCCAAATGACTTCGGTAAAGCAAACCTTGATCCCTGCCTCTTGAACTAGTTGTATTTGAAGTGCCAGCTTATCCGGCAGCCATTGATCATCTGAATCGAGAAATGCTATCCACTTGCCTTGTGCTTGTCGAATACCGGCGTTTCTCGCAGCACTTACACCCGCGTTGTCCTGGTATATATACCTAATCTTGTCCGCATATGGCTGTAATACTTCCCTAGTGTTATCCGTAGAACCATCATCAATCACGATTATCTCATAATCGGCATAAGTTTGTCCCAAAACGCTATCAACAGCCCTTGTCACAAGATTGGCTCGGTTATGTGTTGGAATGACAACGCTGACATGAGGCTTTTTCTGTCTCATTTGTTCTCTGTGATAATTCTGATTAATTGCTGCGCTCTTTCCTTTTGTCTCTCGAGCACAGGTTTAATATTGCGCCGGAGCATATTTGACTCATCTTGGCGGTTGTCATTCCACGTGCTAATAATCTCCCATACATCTTCAGCTTTGAACTCATCTGTTCGCACTGTTGCGCTGTCCTGCCCGATCGATTGCATATAGTCTCTGCACTTAGGTCTATATTCCAGCATGACCGATGGAACATAGGCGCAAGTAGCTAAAGCAACAGCATGTAACTTCATGCCAACAAATGTACTCATCGGGCGAACCAGGTCCATATATGCAGAGTAATCTTTATAGACTTCACAGATATCAACCGCAGTGCCGCTGGCTTGAGCTACTCGCTTGGTGATGTCCGCGTCCTCGGGCCAAACAACAAACCACCTGACATACCAGCCAGCCAGCCTAGCAGATTTTGCTAATCTTGTGAACTCTCGCTCCAACAGATGTTCGTCTCCCCAAATATTGCCACCAGCATGTCCGATGTTGAATCCAACTGAATTATGCATGCCAGATTCTTGGTGGTTCAGCCCATCGGCGAGCATAATCACCGGATCACCTATAACTTCAACTCGGCTTAGGCCGATGTCACTTAGTAATTGTGCAGATAAAGGACCTCTTACACCAACATACTCACATCTGTTCAAAATATGTTTCCATTCGGGGAGTGTGTCTCGCCACCCTTGTTTCCCGCGCCAAAACAATGGATTGGCGACGCCTGTCCCAAAAACAAAAAAGTTCGGAAATACACTGAGAGACTCTCTCGCGCTCGCCAAGTAACCTTCTCTATTAATTAGAGTGCCGCCAGCCAGCACCGCAGCCTTAGCGATTTTAAGCAGCCTGCTGGGAACTGACAGCACACGGCCGCCAACATTTGGATAATGCACAAGGCTGTATCTATCGAATATTCTTCTATACGCTTGGAATAACACTTCGTCGCCGAGGTTACCATGGCCGAGCCAGCCACCAACATAAGCTAACCTTGGCCTTTTTGCTGCTAGAACTCCGGTGTAATACTTTCTAGCCTTTTGTGCCGCTGTTATCATTCTTTCTATCATCCGCATATCGGTTTTGGTTTAAAGCAAATCTCGGCCAAGCACCGTTGTTATAAGCGAGCTTATTACTATAAAAAGGCTTACTAGCCCAGCTATTGTGGCGCGCCCCTGATATAGTACGTGCCTCCAATATTTGCACAATTGCTGCGGCAGTCCTCCCCAACATCAACGGCCTCGTATTCACCACAATCATTGAACTCAATGCGAAGAGTCCCTCGCGGACAGACACCTGCACATACACCACATCAGATACACAGATTGTGTGCCACTACCTCTGTGAGCACATTCGCTTTTGCAAGCTCAACTGGTGTCTTCATATCCTCTTGGCCAGTGAAAGTTTTCTTCGCTCCTTGAGAAAGCCCATTGTAGGCCAGACTGTTAGGATGAGAAAAGCAACAACCGCCAGAAATGCAAGTCCCGCAATAGCCCCCCATACGAACAGCCGGGTGAAATTGCACCTATCGATAAACTGCCAAATCCCGTAGCCTCGTGATATACCAACCATAAGCGAGGCTACTATGGCGGGTATTACCAAAGGCTTAGCATAGTGCCATAGTGACACACCAGCAATATGTGCAACATACACTGGCTGAACAAAAACTTTTACTATTGCCATCGGTATCGCAGTTCCAAGTGCAACACCTATGATACCGTACTTCCGTACTAGTACGAGGCTGAGTGTCAAGTTTGCTACCGCTTCGACGACAGTGGCGGCGGCAAAAAAATGGTGCTTGTTTGTGGCAAACATTAGACTGATCCCTGGATTTTGTGCCAGCGCAAAGGTATAGGCAACAGCCAGTATATATAACACCGGAATTGTGCCGAAAAAACCCGGTTCAGTAATCCAAAGTTTTATGAATCGGCCTCCGAAAATAATGGCCAGCATACCTGTACCAAAGCTGAGCAACGCGGATACAGACAACGACCGTAAGAATAAAGCCTGCAATTTCGCATTCTCTTTAGCACCATCTAATGCTGCGAACCTTGGGGTTAGAACGCTCATTCCTGCGGTAATCAAACGAAGCATATAACGGATAAGCAGTGCTGCTATGCCGTACACACCTACTTCAGCTATCCCTACCCACTTCCCAATTACAAAACTGTCAAGGTTAAATCGCATAAGGTCAGCAATAACTATTACCGTTGTGACTCCGCCGTAAATGATCAGCATTCGCACAACGCGCCAATGAGCGAATGCAAAGCTAATCCTAACCCACGGAGTCAAACGCCTGCAAAACGCCAGACTCATGCACATATCAGCGACGGTCGAGACAAGGGCAGCCAGGGCAATACCGACCAACCCCACTCCCTTCAGCAGCAGCCAGACCGTCAGTAAAACGCGGATGAACGTGGACGTGATGTACACCACATTGGCGGCGACATACCTTTCGTGGGCCTTGATGATCGTTCCGAACACACTGGCCGGGAAGTTCAGGCCTGTAGTTAGACCCAGTATCCAAACGACAAGCTTGAATTCATGTGTGTGTGCATCCCCAACCCTGAAAAAACCAGCCAGTGGAGCCGCGACCAACAAGGACGTTACAATGACAAGCGCACCTGTGCAGCTAAACATGACAAAAGCCGTACTTATGGTCTCATTCAGTGACTTTTCCTCACCTCGGCCAGCATATCGTGCCACATAGCGAGTTGTTGCAGAGCCAATCCCGAGGTCCAGCAATCCGTAATAGCCAATTACTGACCCAATTAGCACCCATATTCCGTAGCCTGTCTTGCCCAAATGCCTAATTATGAACGGCGTCAGAAAAAAACCTACTCCGATGCTCACGCCCAGCACCACCCAATTGCTGATGGCGTTGATGACCAAAGAGGGCCGATGGCGACCTGCCAAACCGCCTGAATCAATTGTCCTACGACTAGTTTCTAACAACCTTGCTCCGTGTACACTCTGTTCTCGTCTGTTGCATTGAAAAAATAAATGTAAATTCCATGAGCAGAACACAGAAGCTTGTCTCGAGCGCGGTCGAGGGGTCAGAAGACAGAATTATGTTTTCTGTTTTCCGTCATCTGTCTTCTCTCTAATCTTAGCTTTCGCCAGTGTTATTTTGGCTTATTTCATAACGCCGCTTGCGGTGTTGGTATATTCTGCCCTGATTCGGCTGCTCCTATCCGGCAGAAAATCAAGTATCAGGTCCGTCATATCCTTCGCTGCTCTTAGTACAGAATTTTCCAAAATTGAGCTTATCTGAACCTGGGCCACGTATTGAGCTGGGTCTCTGGCGATGTTAGGTCTTCGGCCAAAAGGCCCAGAAAAATCGCTCTCATCGGCTGTAATTTGGCCGTTTAAGATGTAGAAATTCAAGACAACCGTCTGCTCGTGCCTTGGAGCAGGCTTGTGGAATCGATGCACCAAAAACGGTATTTGTCGGCCGGCTCGCGAGATAAATTGCGACTGCTCGGTGCCGTCATGTATCCAGCCAGATCCGCGGTAACACACTCGGGGCCGATGACCCAATATGCCCCCAGGTCGAGATGAGCAGTATACAATGTAAACATCGGCCCAAGCATTACCTCTAATATTAATATAACGTCGACTAATAAAATCATCAGCAAAGTTCCTCTCCATATAACTTTTGGTAGTAGTAGGAATCGACAAATCCATGCCAGCCCAATTGCCAATTTTTAAAGGGAAAGCACTTAATGGTACAGCCAGCCTAATTGGAGTATCAACAATCAGCTTTAAGTGAGAGGCCAGAACGCGGTAGCTTATGCCGGCGGATATCAATAGCAGAATAGCCATAATCCAAAAGAACCATGTCGGCAAATTGCCTGCTGCATAAGTGCTGCAAAACGCCTTAGGTTGTTTCGCGATATGTCTTGGTATTGGTCTAATGGGGTAAGTCAAAAGGTATAACCCTAAGATATTATAACCAAGTAAAAAAAAATATCCTTTTTGCCACAGCCACACACAGCTTTCTTGATGAAAACTACGAGAGGCTCTTTTCAATCAGCCACGAGTAATAAATGATAAGCTTAGCCCGTATAGACTTCGTCCCTGTCGGTGCACGGACAAAATTTTCTCTCTATGGCTTCGAACTCAAAAAATAAAAGTGAGGCCCACACTCCAGCCATCAAAGCTGCAGCCTTCGATTTACCTTTTTTCTTCTTTGTTGCTGAAATTCAAAAGCAAAGCGTACATTTTGCTCTATCTAACAGAGCAGGTCTGCTTTAATTGGCGATCGCAGTTGCGAGAGTCGATCTCTTTGTCACCACCAACACTGGTAGCAATAGTAGAAAGTTCATCTGAGGTTGATAGGTGGATATGGCATCGGCTGTCCCTGTCTTTCCGATAGGTAGGATGGGACATTTGCGGAAGAGCACTGTTTTTCAGCGATCAGACGGAGTGACACTAATTGTGCTTTGGAATGGCCTTGTAGCTGAGATGCTCCGCTCCCTCTATGCGCCAGCCAAAGCGAATCATTTACCGGCCATGCGTTAGACAAGTCGCTCTCCTCCGAAACCCAATATAGCACAGCGGCTAAGCGCTGCTAATGCTATTGTAAATTTCATTATCGATTCTTGGGATTGCCCT
>Ga0315532_1001790_pt1 | contig 15451 bp, 15 predicted proteins | sample SalMarWE160370MG_FD_203082 | JGI IMG/M metagenome (GOLD analysis project Ga0315532, IMG submission 203082) | Salt marsh sediment microbial communities from the Plum Island Ecosystem LTER, Massachusetts, United States - Salt Marsh Sediment WE1603-70 ... | reverse complement strand
GAATCCAAACAAACTCATCCCAGGACTTGACGTAATCATCCCTATCTTTGCAGATTATCCCATCTCGATCCAGAAAGACAGCTTTAGTCACAAAATCCTCCTGTTTTCCCGGTAAGCCTGGAGCAAAATATTAAGGAAGATAGGAGATTTTCTAGGTGTTCATTCTTCTTGAGTCGGTAAGGCCCTAAAGAAGGCAAAAGGTAGAAAGTAAAAGGGTGGGACAATAATTCAAAAATCAAGACCTGACCCCAAAATGCCTCTTTCCACCCCTTCCCCTCTCCACACAGCCTTCCCCGTCTTCGCCAGAATAACAAAGTCCCGTCAGAGGAGCCAGTTTCACTCCCCCTGGAAGAAAACCAAGTCCTAAGTACTCAGTCAAAAAACCTCAGAAAGACTGATGGTTAAACCGGAAAAGATCGATGACCTCAAGATGTCGCTCTTCCCATAAGTACCGGAACTCTCAAAACCTGCCTTACCCAGAGTCATGACTTTGAGGGTTTTTTCTTCTGGATCTACAATCCAGTACTCCCGAACGCCATGTCGGGCATAAAGCGTCTTCTTATAAGTGCGATCTCTTTCAGCAGTAGCTGGAGAAAGAATCTCTACCACTAGATCGGGAGCCCCCCGGATCTCCTCCTCAGTAATAATTGAAAAGCGCTCCCTGGAAACAAAGAGAATGTCTGGCTGGACCACATCCTCACCCAGATGGACATCAAGGGGAGCGTAATAAACTCTTCCCAGGTTCTTACCCTCCACAAATGCTCGCAGAATAAACTCAAGTCTCCCTGAGACACGCTGGTGATATTCATTTGGCGATGGAACCATAATTAATTCTCCTTCCATAAGTTCATAGCGCTTGGTCTCAGACTCTGGCAGGCTCTTGTAGTCCTTGTAGGTGAACTTAATCTTAGTGTTTAATCTGCTCATTGTTCACACCTTCCTTTCTCACGAGTTAATCTAAGCTATCAGTTCTCGCTTTATTATAAGTATTTCAGAAGTATTCATCTCTACCTGTGAACATTGTACTGACCTATAATTTTGTGTCAACGTATCGAACTACCCCTAGCTGCTTCATCCTTTTTTGGGCAAATCCTGTGATGTCCTTAAACAGCGTGGGAAGAGGCCACTATCACTTTCTCAATCAACAGTTTCTTTTCTACAATCACCTCATACAAAAGTGTCGTGCCCCGGCTATTCACATCAAAGAAATTAGAAAAGTCAGTCAGATAATCCTGATAAGCTGCAAGATGAAAGACCACATCTATTCCCTTTAAGGCGGTCTTCCAATCAGCTTTATTTCTCACATCTCCTAAAATAAACTCTGCTTCTTCAGGAACATAATCTGGCTTACCCTTTAAGCGAACCGGGGGTTCTAGACTGTCCATAATCCTTACCTCATAGCCTTCGGCAAGCAGCGCATCTACCGTATGAGATCCTATGAAACCTGCTCCTCCACTCACCAGTACTTTCAATTAATATCCCCTAAAATTTTTAAAGCTCAAGTCCTATCGCCCGCTGCCGCCTAAGACCACGCCCACAGTCTTAAAGAGAATCTTCAAATCCAGCCAGAACGGTGAGCAAGAAGCCAAATAAAAGATAAAGAGTTTGCATCTTTTTGATGCCGCGAAATCTTCTATATTTTAAAACCAGATCGAGACACCCGGCTACTATGTAAATAAATAAATAGGCTACATAGAGAGTAAATAGAGGTCCCATCCTAAAACGAATACCACTCTCATAAAATCTAATCTGGGTGACGATGAAATTGGAAAAGGATAGCAGGGCAAAAACCGCCGCAGGCAAAAAAAACTAAGACCTTTCTAGAGGGGGAGGAAGTAGATGAGCCTCGTGAAAACTTAGGCAGAACAAGAGAAAAAAATAAGCAGTGATAGAGGCAGCAGCAAACTCAATTCTCAAGAATAAATTGGTGAGATAGGGAGTAAGACTCTGATTTTCCAGGAAGCTACTTAAAACCCAGATCGAGGCCGAGACTGCCAGGAGAAAAAAAATTCTATTTATGGAAGAGCGGGGATTTTTGAAATAGACCCATCCACCCAAGGACAAAATTAACCCCCCTACTACCATACATCCGGTAAAATCTAACATCTATATCTCATTGGCTAAGAGGATCTCTTTTCCTCTCCGACTAGATGCTGGTATTTTTAGCTCTTTTCTATATTTTGCCACAGCCCGGCGGGAGATGGCAATATGGTAATCTCGGTAAAGCCTTGCCTTTATTACCTCATCGCTATAGGGGCGGGGGAGGCGGTGGTCCTGAAGGAGGGTCTTTTCTTCTTCCATTAAATCCTGGAGGTAACTTTTGGTAATCTCCTTCTGGGAAGGAAAGAAAAACTTGAGAGGTAGCTCTTTCCTCTGAGGAGTACTAATACTTTTATCAGTCATAACTCTGGTAATTGAGCTGGGATGTACTCCTATTCTTCTGGCCAGCTCTCGTCGAGTTAGGGGCCGGAGCCTGCCAGGGTCTCCCGAGTAAAGATAATCAGATTGAGTCTCTTTTATGTAGTAAATAATCTGGTAGATAGTGGTGGTTCTTCGATTAACCAGATTTAACATTTTAAAAATCTTAGAGATCCGGTTAAGTTTTTCCGGGGCAAGATTTCTCTTTTGATAAAGTTGTTCATACTGCTCATAGTTGATAGAGTATTTACCTTTGACCAGATAATCTTCTTTCAGATGAGGATAGATTACGAGCTCATCCCCTTCTCTTTCGATAGAGGCTATCTTGAAAGTTCTGGCAGACCGAGAAGGGATGCTTTCGGTAGTGGAAGAAACTGAATCACCACTGGTAAGCTTTTCTAATTCAAACCTATTTAAGAAGTCTTTGAAAATTACTGTTTGCTTGGGAGTCAACCGACACTCACGCTCAATTTGCCTAACGCTTATCCCGCCATGTAAAAGCTTATTAAAGCGATCTTCTCCTATTAGCTGCCCAATTTTTTGAAGGAGGGGTACAATTTTGGGATTCTGGTAAAGCAAGCCTTGCAGATCAAAAGTATCCGAGGAAAGAATAAGACCGTCCTTAAGCTCAACCGTTAAAGGAGCCCGAATCCCGCTAAATTTTCGGTAACTTACAACTTTCCATTTACGGACTAATTCTCTAAATAGAGAATCATTTTCTAATTCTTTAATTAATTTTCTAAACTCTGGCTCGGGAAGGGAAAAGAGCTGACCCAGCTTTATCCTTCCAATCTGTTTTTGTCTTAAGACCTGGGAGGTCTTTTCTCTCAGAGTCTGTCTTAGAGATCCCATTTCCATTTAAAATAAACCTCACTTTGTTCGGTAAAGGGCAATAAACTTATCTTAAAATATAGTAAAAAATGAGGGGTTGTCAAACCGAGGTCCCCGATTCGAGGAAAAAGTTTGAGAGGAAAGAGGATTTTTCAGAAAACTGAAGGAGCTATAACCTTAATTTTAAAATACTCCCCCAAGGGCGAGGAATACTCTCATCTTTTTCTTTTCCCAATCAAGGGGCCAGGCTATGCCCAACCTCACGATTAAAGAATATTTACCAAAGGGAAGGAGCCTCAGGCGAAGCTCACCTCCCCAACTACGTTTCAGCTTGAACTTTTTATTCCAGGCATCCCCGGCATCATAGAAAAGAGCGGCTCCCAGTCGATCGAGATAAAGGTTTGGAGAGCCTCCCATTCTCTTGAACCACAAAAATCTATATTCCAGGGAAGAAAAAAGAAGGTTTTCCCCTTCCAGGCAGTCTCGGGGATAACCTCGGAGAGAATTTGCTCCTCCCAGAGGGGCTAAAACCTTCACTTTCTCTTCTCGGTTTTCTATCTTGCGGCCAAGCAGCCTTAAGGCAAAACTCCGATTATTCCTAAAGCGTTTATAATCTGCAGCTCCTGCCTCATAAGCAGTATAATTTAGCTCACTACCTATATCGGGCCCCGAGTACTCTGCCCCCAGATAAAACAACTTTCCCGACCGCTCAAGACCAGGATCACAGGTAGGAGTAAGGTTAGCAAATTGCCAGATTCCCTTAATTCTATTCACCCTGCCCCGCCAAGATTCCGGTGAGAGAAAAAGCCCACTTTTCCCGTACTCTGTATGAAATAAAAGACCCAGAGTTTGTTTATCGGTAAGAGAATAGCTCAAGCCTGCCAGAGCTCCACTTGAGCGCGTTAGATTATAAACTTCCCCCCAGAGAGTGGGTCCCAACTCCCGGTTGACATATGTTAGATCATACTGAAACCCCTCCGTTAGCAGAGTAGAGATGTAAACATTATGCTTTTCCAGGGTATCGGAAGCATAGGCATCCAGGGAAATATAAGAACCATCAGGACTTACAGAAACCCAAGGAAGGATATAGTGAAGTCGCAGGCGAGGTTGATAAGGGCGGCAAGCGAGGCCAAGATGAGCTACCCTATCCTCTTGGATTGGCGAGTATTCAGCCATGATCTCAGTAGTTCTCTTAGACTCAGAAGGGTTTAATTCCTCCTCATCTAAGGGCTTGAGGGAAAGAAGATAAAGAGAAAACCTCTGTGCCTGATAGGCAGACACCACCACCCTCTTTTCATCAGAGGAGATGGCCGGCTCGAAGACCCCGCCTCTCACCCGGGTATACTGCTTGAGTCTTTTTGTCAAAAGATCAACTGAAAAAAGGTTAAATACACCATCTTTTCGATTGGAAATAAAGTAAACTTTCCTGCCGTCGGTAGAAAAGACTGGGCAGCGATCATCGGCATCATCTAGAGTGAGAGGAGAGGTGATCCTGTTCTCTAAATCCAAAAGATAAATATCCCTTTTCCCCTGGCGAAAGGAAGCAAAGGCTATTTTTTCTCCATCAGGCGAAAAAGAGGGAGAGAAATTCTGGGTTAGTCCGTCGTGATGGTTGGTAAGAGAAAAAACTTTACCAGTTTTAATCTCCAGAAGATAAAGATTAGAGTTTCCTCCCTCCTGCCTCACAAACACTATGCGGTCCCCCTTGGGGGAAAAAACTGGCTGACCTGCTCGCAGGCCGTAGGTTAGCCTTCTTTTTCTTTGGGTCTTCACATCAACAAGATAAAGATCACTCAAAAAAGCTCTTTCAGGGGCAAAAAAATGCGTTTTCGAGTAAACGATCTTACTTCCATCCGGGGAAAAAGAGATACAGGGATTAACCTTCTTATCCAGCCTCTTGACTTCCTTCGTGCCCAGATCCATGAGGTATAGGTCAAAAATACCATAGTCGTATCCTCGATCAGAGGTAAAAGCAATTTTATCTTCCGAGGGAGAGAACACGGGATGCATATTTTTCCTGCCCTCTGAGGTTAAGAGTGATTCTGGGGTGAGCCATGGATCGGGTATATCTTCTTTTTCGTTACTACATTTATTCATGATCCAATTTCGCCATTCGATGTAAAGGGTGGAGGAATCCTTACCCACTACCGTCTTTAGAGCGTCATCAAAACTTAGAAAATGAGGCAGAGGATAGACCGCCATCTCCCCGGTGGTGAGGCTAATCTGGCCTACGAGCTGGTAAATGGGCTGACTCCGAAGATGAGTCAAAATCCCGGCTATCTTATCCTTTCCATAAATTTCAAAAATATAGCGGATGAAACTGTCTGATTGATAGTAACCGGAAGTTCTTCCCCAGCCCTCAAAGAAATAAAAGGCAGCTAAATCAGCCTCCGACATAATGGTGGTCTGGCGAGCCTCATCCCCCACCACCATCCTCTTTAAGGAATGGAGTTCTTCTCCCTCATATTGAGCCAATCCCTCTATGAACCACATGGGGAGAACCAAATTGGCTATCAACCGCCGCAGGGGAAAGACCGATTCCTGAATGGCGGCGAAGGTGACCACATGGGTAAATTCATGAGCAATGACCTCTCTTATCCAGGAGAGGCTCCCTGAACCTCGAGTGGGATCTGATTGAGCCTGAATGACGATCTTTCCAGTCAAGGTAGAGGTATATCCCCCGGTGGTATCGTTGTAGTTTTCGATAATGATGGGACTTTTCTGAGAGGGCTGGTAGCCTAAATCAGAAGTAATGCGAGGATAGACCTCCTCGGCGATTCTGGCCGAGGCATAAGCGAAAGTTTCCTCTCCCTGGTGATAGTGGATAAGGAAATGAGGGGTTTCTATGACTTTCCAACGTAGCTCGGGATGATTAAACTCTGCCAAAGTAATTTTGGGGGCCAATACGAAAAAGAAAAAAAGGGGTATAAACCACCCCTTTCTCCAAAAAATCCCTTTCAATCTTAGTCTCCCTAGCATCCGGAAAACATAGCCCTAGGGTCAGATGAGCTTGACTACCCTTACCTTTATCTCCCGTACATTTTCGATACCCACCGTCTTATTGAGATAGGTCTTCACTACTGTCTGTAGCTCGTCTATCAGTCGAGGAACCTCTCCTTGAGCCTGTGCCGAGAGGGTAAGATGAACATCCACTCCCTCGTCACTTGATTTTATAGCTGCCTTGATATCTTCAACTCCTTCAACTTCTTTACCAATCCGCTGGATGAACTCGCTGATTGCCTTCTGAGAGATTTCTACTGCACCCAGGGGATTCTTTAGGGGAATAACTGCCCGTTCGGCCTTGGTCCTGGTCAAAGAAGGAAGGTATAGGCTCAGTCCAAATAAGAAACCAAAGATGACCAGAATAATCGATCTGGTCAATAGCGTCTGCTCAACAAAAGTAAGCCATCCATGGACAACAAATCTATCAAACAGCCCCACGACTACCAGAAATCCTCCTAAAGAAAGAAGAGCTAGAGCACAAACTCCTACCCCCCATAAGACTTTCTGATAAAATCTCATCTTCGCCTCCCTGGAAACGATTTATGAGGAAGATTTAATTCCCCTTATTTTTATATCCACCTTTGCTACCTTGGTGCCTAGAGTCTTTTCTATTTCTTCATTGACCTTCTTCTGGACCTCTTCCACGATTTGAGGGACAAAGCCTCCCTCGCTTATCAGTAACTCTAAAGAAATTGCGAGCCCCTCTTCTGATTTCTTTACTTTAATTCCTTCCTTGAATAGGCTTCTCTTGATACCATGAATTCCTTCCACTTGCCCAACTGCTTTTTTGATTAGCCCCAACGTGACCTTTTTGTCGACCTCATATCCTTCGGCTTCAGTCACCATATTCTCCTTTTCTTATTTCACTGACAACTAACCACTAATCACTGACCCCTGACTTCATTAGGTAGTCCTCAACGAAATTGATGTAAAACTCACCCTTTCTAAAATGTTCATTTTCTATAATGCGCTGATGAAAGGGGATAGTTGTCTTTATTCCTTCGATGACAAATTCCTCCAGAGCCCGTTTCATGCGAACCCTGGCTTCTTCTCTACTTTCCCCCCAGGTGATGAGCTTGGCCAGCAAAGAATCGTAAGCCGAAGGGATATTGCAGCCGGAATAGATATGGGTATCTATCCTGATTCCCGGTCCTCCCGGAAGGTGGAAAGCCGTGATCTTACCGGGAGAGGAGGCAAAATTTTTTTCTGGATCTTCGGCATTAATTCGACACTCTATGGCAGCGCCCTGGAGTTTTATATCCTCCTGTTCATAGGGTAAGTTATCTCCTGCCGCAATGACAATCTGATCTTTAACCAGATCTTTACCGGTAACCATCTCGGTCACCGGATGTTCTACTTGAAGGCGGGTATTCATCTCCATGCAGTAATACTCTTTATCCTCATCCAGTAAAAATTCGACCGTTCCTGCTCCTACATATCCTAGCTCCTTGGTTACCTTTACAGCAACCTGCCCCATCTCCTGGCGCAAAGATTCATCCAGAACCAAAGAAGGAGACTCTTCCATCAGTTTTTGATATCTTCTCTGAATGGAACAGTTTCTTTCCCCAAAGTAAAGGACCTTCCCAGATTCATCGGCCAGTATCTGAAATTCAATGTGGGTAGCTCTCTCCATATATTTCTCCACATAAAGATCCGGTTTTCCAAAGGAAGCCTTAGCCTCCTGCCCGGCCAAATCAAAAAGAACCCCTAAATCTTTTTCTTCCCGCACTACCCTCATCCCTCGACCCCCTCCACCCAAAGCCGCCTTCAACATCACAGGATAACCAATTTGGGAGATTACTTCAGCCGCTTCTCTCTTATTTCTGATGATCTTTTCCGAGCCAGGAATTATGGGGACCCCAGCCCTGGCCACCGTATTTCGTGCTTCCACTTTATTGCCCAGTTTTTTAATTAGCTCGGCATGAGGCCCGATGAACTCCACTCCTGAGCTACGACAAATTTCTGCAAAATGTTCATTTTCAGCCAGAAACCCATATCCAGGATGAATGGCGTCCGCTCCAGCTACCTCAGCCGCACTAATTATCCGAGGAACATTAAGATAACTTTCCGCCGGCTCGCGTGGACCAATACAGATAGCCTCATCAGCAAACCTCACCGGTAGAGAGTGCTCATCTTCCTTGGAAAAAACCACCACTGTCTCAATCCCTAGCTCTTTACAGGCTCTTATTATACGAAGAGCAATCTCACCCCGATTGGCAATGAGGATCTTGGCAAACACTATTCCCCCTCTATCAAAAATAGCTCCTGGTCATATTCCACCGGATGTCCATTCTTAACCAAAATTTCCTTAATCCTTCCCTCTGCCTCCGAGGTTATCTCATTCATCACTTTCATAGCCTCTATAACACAAAGACCTTGCCCTACCACCACCTCATCTCCTACTTCTACATAAGGCTTCTCTTCCGGAGAAGGAGCCCTATAGAGAGTCCCCACCAGAGGTGAGCGAACAGAAATTAGTGGTCTTTTCTCTTTTAGTGGTTTTTTTCCTGGTTTCGCCTCTTCCACTTCCTTAGACTGAGATACAACCTCAGATTTTGCCATAGCCCTAGCAGACGACCCCTTCGGCTGTTTGGCCAACCGGAACCTCATTCCGGCCTCCTCTATCTCTAATTCAGCCAGAGAAGAGGACTCAAAGATCTCAATTACTTTTTGTAGTTGTTTGAGATCCATTCTTTACCCCCCACATCTCCGTGACTGTTAACTCTTACTCACATACTCCCCGGATCTTGTATCCAGGCGAATTATGTCCCCCTCTTTTATGAAAAGAGGAACCCGGAGGCTGTAACCAGACTCCAAAATAACCAACTTAGTGGCTGAGCCCACTGTATCTCCTTTAACTCCGGGATCCGCCTTTTTTACCCGAAGTTCAACAAAGACGGGAAGTTCTATCCCTACAAGTTTTCCCTCATAAAGGCGAATTTTTACCTCTATATTCTCTCGGACAAAGTCTACTTTCTTTCCCAGAATGTCTTTAGACAACACTCTTTCCTCGAAAGTTTCCGAATCCATAAAATGAAAGTCTTCCCCATCCTGGTAAAGGTACTGGGCAGATCTTTCCTCAATAAAGGCATCTTTTATTCTTTGCTCAGGCTGAAAAACTTTTCTTATACTCTGAAGAGTTTGGAGACCTCTTAGTTTGGTACGCACAAAAGCCCCTCCTCTGCCCCTTTTTACGTGTTGAAATTCCTCAACTTCATAAAGCTCCCCCTCTATGTCTATGGTCATTCCAATCCGGAGATCGTTCGCCGTAATCACCTTAGAATCTTACCCCCTTCATTGGTTACCGCAACCATTAGTTCTCTTCTCATTCCTCCTTCTCCAGGGAAATAAATCCCCGGCTCCAAGGTAATCACCATGCCTGTTTTTAGAATCTCTTTAGATTTAGGACCAATAGCTGGCTGCTCGTGAACCTCCAATCCCACCCCATGTCCGGTATTATGAAGAAAAGCACTTAGATAGCCAGCTTCTTTTAGCCTCTTCCTTACCAGCCTGTCTATCCGGGAACAGGATACTCCAGGAGTTATTTTACCCACCGCCTCTTTTTGTATCGTGCTTATTAAATCACGAATCTGATACCACTTCTGGTCTACCTCACCAAAGAAAATAGTCTTGGTGATATCAGAACAATACCCTCCTACTTTAGCTCCCAGGTCAAGAAGAACCAGCTCGTTCTCTCTTAACCTCCTCTCTGCTGGTCTACCGTGAGGTAAGGAGGTTCTTTCCCCAAAGAGAACTATGGGAGGGAAGGCTTCGCTGTCGGCAGATTTCCTTAAGAAATAAACCATCTCGGCAGAGAGCTCTCTTTCGGTTATTCCCGATTCAAGAAGAGCCTGCGCATGATCAAATGCAGCCTCAGTCAGGGCATAAGCTTCTTTTATTAAGGATAATTCGTGATCATCTTTTACCGCCCTCAAGGTCTCCACCAATTGATCGCAGGGAACAAGACTAACCTCTCTAATTCTACTTAGCCTGCAATACTCCCCATAAGAAAGATGAGAAGCCTCAAAACCTATGGTTCTTCCAGGAAATTTCCTGCATACCCGAGATAAGGCGGCCGGAAAGGAATCTCGCTGAATAACTATCTGCCAGTCGGCAAGAGTCTTCTTTGCCTCTTCGGCAAAAAGAGGAGTAGTTATAAAGAACTTTTTCTTTCCCATAATCAGGAGCTTGCCTTCCACCCTGCTTCCGGTAAGATACTCCACATTATGAGGCTCCCAGTTTAAAAAAGCATCTAGCTTCTTTTCCTTTAGCTTTTTCTGCAGCCGAGATAGGCGAGAGTCTATAGGGCTCATTGAAGATACTTTTTTAGTTTCTCATCTTTTAGTAGTTCGTTAACAAGCTCCTTTACCTTCTGCGTCTCTTCCTTTCTTACCACCAGAATGCCTTTTTCTGTATTTATGATGATGACATCGGAAAGCCCGATTGCCCCAAGAATTTTATTTTCGCGGTTAATAAGTATACAGTTACTACTTTCCCTCTCCTCAACCAATCCCCTGATAATATTTCCCGCCTTATCTTTGGAAAGGACTCTTTCCAGCGCTTTCCAGTCACCTATGTCATCCCAGAAGAAATCCCCCGGTACGGCCACTACTGAAGAGACCTTCTCCATTATCCCATAGTCAATAGAGATTTTAGGCAGGGATGGATAGACCTCCCTTATTACCCTTTGCTCATCTTTTGTACCCAGAGCCTGCTCAATCCTAATTAATCCCTGATAAAGTTCGGGAAGATGTAATTCCATCTGCTCCAGAATCGTGCTCGGTGTCCAGGCAAAGATCCCCGCATTCCAGAGGAAGCTCCCTTGTTCAAAGAACTCTTTAGCCTTTTTATGGGAAGGCTTTTCGGTAAATCTTTTCACCTCAAAAAGAGGAATCCCATCAATATCCCCTAATTTGTTTCCTATCTCGAGGTATCCATAGCCGGTCTCGGCACGGGTCGGCTTGATGCCGATAGTTACCAGGAGGCCCTTCTTTGCTTGCTTGGCTGCCGCGGAAATGATTTCAGCGAATCTTTCCTCATCCCTTATTATGTGATCAGCGGGAAGCACAACCATGGAATCATCGCCCTTTCTCCTTCTTACCCAAACGCTGGCAAACCCAATGCAAGGAGCAGTATCTTTTCCTTGCGGTTCAGCTATTATACTATCCGCAGGAAGCTTTGGAAGTTGAGAGACAACCGCCTCCTTTAACTCCTCTCTAATCACCAGAAAGGTATTCTCCCGTCCAAAAAGATGGGAGGCTCTGCGGTAGGCTGCCTGAAGGAAGCTCTCTCTCCCTACTAAATTTAAAAGATGCTTGGGATGAGTTACGCTGCTTTCTGGCCAGAGCCTCTTTCCCAGCCCCCCAGCCATAATCAAACCCACGCTCATTTTTTAACTCCCCTTGGGGATCTTTATGTAAAATCTAGACTAATTCTATCATAAAGTCCCGTCTTGTCAATTTGTCCACCAAAGAGGCTTTGCTAATACCAATCCTTCCATAATCTGTCAAATTCTGCTTGGTACTTTTTGGCCAAGGAGGGACTGTGGATAATGACAAGGTTTTCCTTATTCTGATAGGTAGCACGCCAGGTGGGATTAAAAGAACCGGTGATTACCAGAGAATCATCGACTACGAAAAACTTATGGTGCATGAAATAAAAGTTTCTGTCCCAGATTATCTTCATTCGGAGCCGCTTTAGAGACTGATATTGAGAAAAGGGGTCGTCCTGATACTTCTCCATTATTCCTCTCACCTCCAGATTCTCGGCATATTTGTGCACTAGAACCTGGGCGATTTTTTTGGAAGTGAAAGTAAAAAGAGCAAAGTAGATACTCTTCTTGGCCCTTTTTAGCTCTCTGATGACCGCTTCTTCTAGATTATCCTGAGAAGAGAAATAGGTTTCAACCAAACTGTCGCCAAGCTTAAGAGGAGAAAAAGCCGATCTAGAAGAAGACAGTGGCCCCTGCCATAGTCTCTTAAACTCTTGGATAAAATCTGCCGCAACCTGGGAAGATTTAATAACTACGACGTTGTTGTTCTCCCGGTAGGCTCCTGACCTTGTAGGATTGAAAGACCCCGTCCAAACAATCCTTTCATCGATCACACAAAACTTATGGTGCATAAGACTCTCAGGGTCTCGATCTTTTTTTATGAGGCCAAATTTAGCAAGATAGTCGAATTGGGAGTCCTTATCCTGCGAGGTTAAATCATCGGTGAATATCTTTACCTTGACCCCTCTTTGGTGAGCTTGCATAAGAGCCCGGGAGAGCCCTTCAAGTCCTATCTTGTAGAAGGCGGCGTAGATACTCTCTTTGGCTTCATCTATCAAGTAGATTAGATGAGGATAAAGAGGATCATCTGGAGAGAAGTAGGAAACAAAAACCTCTGGTGAGGGAAAGATAACAGGGTCAGGGCCTTTCTCGCAGCCACTAAACCATACGATTAGGAATAAAAGAAAGGATAGAACCAGTTTTCTAGCTACCACGCATTTATTTGGCACTTTCCAGTCATTCACCTGCTAGAGGATGAAACTACCTCGATGTGCGGAGTTATCAGCTTGGGAGTCTTCATTCTCACAATGACAAAAGGAATGGATTTCTTCTGTTGAGCCTTCACTACTTTTAAATTCTCCTCGTATAATTCGGGATCGTCTTCCGGCAAGATCACTAAGCGGGCGCCTGTTGGTATTTGATCTAATATATCCGGGTTCTCAAAGGTATACCTCATAAACTCCGCATGAAGATCTAAGTTCTTTTTGACTATTTCATTCTTAGTCATTTTTTCATCTCCCTTTCATAGGTTTCCCTGTGCTTCCTCCAAAATCTTTTAAGATCTAAAATTTTCTTTTTTTCTTTTTGGGCAGATACTCTTAGACGATCCTTCATATCGGAGGCTAAAAAGTAAACATACTCAATTTTCTGCATTAGGTTCCCAGATTTTTCAACTAGTGCCCACTGTACCTAACATCTCAGAAGACCTGATTGAAGTTAAAATGACAAGATAGATCCAATGTAATAAACAAAAACAAAGTGTCAACTACACCTTTTTCTGGATTTAACTTTATCCATGCTCCACAGTCACACTTTATAGTTTCACCAAACTCGAATAATGTAACATCATATTGATGTCCACAAGACAGACATCTGGCCCACCTCTTTGTGGACTAGTCTCAAAAACTATTCTTATTTTATCTGAAATGTGAGGGGTGTCAAAAAAGGCTTTTTTGGGGCTATTCTTCGTTAGGAGTATATCTTTCAAGACTCAGAATATCGTATATTCTTTGTTGTACTTCGCTTCTTCTGGAGATTTTCTTTATGACTTTTATTCTTTTGGAGTTGAAAAGGATAATCTCTCTAATTCTTTCGAGTTGGTGCATGATCTTTGACAAGTGCTGAAATTTGGCTTAACTACGTTACTCTCCAGTTTTGGTAGGCTTTATGTTAACAGATTAGTATTTTACTGATGGCGAATTCTACCTTCTGGGTAGATCCCCTATTGTAATAGTTCTCCCTCAGCAGTAAATTTGCCCCCGAAATAGATTCTTGGTGTTCTGCAACATAAATTGGGTAATCACCATTTACTTCTATCTTTGGGACAAATCACCCGATGAGGAATGCCTTCGCGCGGTTTCGCCATCCAGTTAGCAACTGTTTTTCTCCATTTCAAATAATGCTCTGTTTTCTTATGAGCTGCTGCTTTTTCTTCAGATTGATAAGCTTCGTAAAGTAAAAATCTTGTTGGATCGGTCATTGATTGAAGTACATCAAATCTCATATTACCAGGTTCTTCGATTGAAGCTTCATGATTTTCTGTGGTTGCCTCGATGAAATCGTCAATGTTCTCGGGCTTGACATAAACAGTGACAGTTATAACTATCATTGGTCTTATCCTCCTTTTTAATTCTCGCCGATTTTCTACTCTGATACAATTACTTTAAATTAATTGCACTATCTTGCCTCTTAATTCCCTTTAGTTTCACCCTATCTTCTAAAAATATTCTTTGTACCCTTTTCCTCTTTTAAAAGACTTTCACGAACTCCCTCTGCTAGGAGGTCAGAATTTGAGGCAACATTCTATGCCTTGTTATTCTTTCCTACTGTCTCTCTTAACTTCGCCTCTTAGGCCTAAGTATCTTTTTTGGCAGGTTTCTGAATAGTTCCTTTATTCATCAGGTGCCTTCCGTTTTGATTTGTGCTTATGAAGAACTAGTTTTTATCCTAACGAAAAAGAGGACGGTGTCAAAAAAACCAATTCCCACCAGAGCCCTCCAAACAGATTAACGACAGGTGAAATTAAGATTGCAGTGCTAAAACTACCGTTACGCCTGTTCGAACTCCAAAAATTTCTTAACCATTCTCAAATTCACCCCACTCGGTTTGACATTCCTTAACTCCCAGTTCATAATTGTGTCAGACGTGACACGAACCAATCTCGCAAGTTCTTTTATTCGTAATCCCAAGTCCATTCGCTTCTTTCTCAACTCTTCTCCGAAAGTTTTTTGACTTCTCGGATAGGTTGGATTAGCTAATAAGTGTAGGTTAACGAACCCGGAGATTGTACAGCTAAGTCTTGATTTTTCTAAGAAGTGTTCCGCATGGTTGTCCGTGCATGGCATCTATCAACATAAAATAAACCCAACCTCGATTTATAGTAACTACCTCATATACTCATCCACGGCCGCTCTAACCAGCTCAGTCCGGTGTCTGTTAGTCTTTTTGGAAACCCTATTTAGCATATCCCAGTCTGATTCTGAAAAACGTGGGTAGATCCTGATTTTCACCCTTGTTCCAATACTGATGCTTATTACAGAGTTTTGATTTTTATGCATAGTGTATCGGAGTCCGCAATCAACTATGGGGAGAGCCAAAAGGGACCTTTTAATGAAATGGAGGAGATAAAGGAAAGGTAGTGCGATCCGACAAAGAAAACATTGGTTTTCTGAAGGTTAAACGTGGAAGCCGATAACTTATCGGGAAGGGGGAAAAGTACCTTGGCTAATCAAAAATAACCAGAGTTTTGATACTAGATTCTTTATTATCTCTGGCGTATTTTAAGGCTTCTTCTGTTTGAAGAAAGGGGAATTTTTTGGAGATAAGTGTCTTTAAATTCACCTGTCCCTTTTCTGCCAACCTAACAGCCTTAGGATACATATTGGCATATCGAAAGATACCTAATACATCAAGTTCTTTGGTTATAAT
>Ga0315532_1001788_pt1 | contig 15460 bp, 13 predicted proteins | sample SalMarWE160370MG_FD_203082 | JGI IMG/M metagenome (GOLD analysis project Ga0315532, IMG submission 203082) | Salt marsh sediment microbial communities from the Plum Island Ecosystem LTER, Massachusetts, United States - Salt Marsh Sediment WE1603-70 ... | reverse complement strand
GCGTTTTACAATCTGCAAAACCCAACGACCAAAATTGGCAGCCCAGTCAATGAGCTTACCTGCATAGCCACCATCGGCCCAGATTAAAGACAAACGACTGAAACGACCTATCAATTCACGCAAGACCAATTTAGCACCGTCACGATCCTGAATACTGGCTGCGTGCACAACGACAGCCATCACAAGACCCAGTGTATCAACCACCAAATGGCGTTTTCGGCCCACTATTTTCTTGCCAGCGTCATAACCTCGTTCCCCCCTTTTGAGGCGGTTTTGACCGACTGACTGTCAATAATCGCCGCACTGGGACTGGCCTGGCGACCGGCTTGGACACGCACACGCTTGTGGAGGCTCTCATGAATCTGGTCCCAAATTCCATCACGCCGGTATTTCCAGTAATAATCATGGACCGTTGGCCATGGTGGAAAATCGTGTGGCAGCATTCGCCAAGAGCAGCCCGTACGAACCAGATACAGAATGCCATTGATAACCTCGCGTAGTTCGGTGGTGCGTGGTCTACCACCGGGCTTGACTGGCGGAAGCAAAGGCTCGATCAATTTCCATTGTTCATTCGTCAAGTCACTTGGATAAGTCCTTTTGTCCATATATCAGTTGTCGGACAAAAGACCACTTTTCATACACTTTCTTAGAATTCCATTTCATAGACAGCAACCATTACTCCGGTTCGAATAACTCCATGAGCACAGTGGACTAAGAGAGGAGTCTTGTTCGGCTCTTTAAACAAACTCAGCCATTTAGTGATTTGCTCTTCAGAAGGTGGAGTATTTCCAACCATAGGTAAATACACAAGCTCTACCCCATTCCTCTCGCAGATCTGTTGCTCTTTAAGGTAGTTGTTGTTTTGAAGGGATGCACTCTCTGAAGGAAGGCAAAGGTTGACAAGCGTCTTAATGCCGTACTTTTTAATTACTTTATCCATGTCGTGACTTTTCAGCCAACCGCTACGATACAGGACGCTTGGTGTGACAGTGAGGAAGTGATACGGACGGCTCTGTTGGTACCAGACTATCCCAACCGCAACAGCAGTTAGAAGAACAATTGATAACTTTAGGGATCGATAAGTCTTGTGTTTACTGAATGTTGGATCGCCTGAATTTATAATTTGTCTGCATCCTATAAAAATTAACACTTACTATTGGGACCCCGCTGCCTCGACCCTGCTCAGGATGGGCTTGTGGGAAATCTTGGCATACTTTACACTTTGGTATTATATATACTTAGGATGAATATCATACTTTTTTAATTTATAGCCCAGGATGCGTTCTGTGATGCCGAGATCTTGGGCGGTTTTGCGCTGCTGGCCGCCACACTTTTTAAGAGCGTCGACGATAAGCTCCTTTTCCATGTTTGCGATAATCTCTGCCATCGACCGTTTCGCTACCGGCTCAGTGTTTTTAATCATTTGCAGTGACGGCGGCAAATGTTCGGAGCGAATGACATCCCCATCGCATAATAGAACGGCTCTTTCGATACAATTCTCTAATTCTCTTATATTGCCCGGCCAATGGTATCTCGTTAGCATTTCTATGGCGGGCGTCGAGATTCGGGATATATCTTTGTTGTTTTCAACGGCAATCTTCTCCAGAAAATAGTCGGCTAAGAGCATTATGTCGTCCTTACGCTCCCTCAACGGTGGCAGGTAAATTGGAAAAACGTTTATTCGATAGTACAAGTCCTCGCGAAAGTGACCCTCTTGTATAAGTTCTTCGAGGTTTTTGTGGGTAGCAACAACTATTCTAACATTTGTCTTTACAGTTTCAAGCCCTCCTACTCTCTCAAATTCTCTAAACTGTATGATCCGTAGAAGCTTGATTTGTAGATTGAGCGGAAAGTCTCCGATTTCATCAAGAAAAATGGTTCCACCATGCGCCATCTCAAACCGACCCAATTTTCGCTCTACAGCACCGGTAAAGGCCCCCTTTTCATGCCCAAAAAGCTCGCTCTCCAGCAGGGTTTCCGGCAAAGCTGTGCAATTGACCTTCACAAAGGGCTTATCTTTTCTAAGGCTGTTGTAATGAATCGCATGGGCAACCAAGTCCTTGCCAGTGCCGCTTTCGCCTCGAATGAGAACTGTTGCATTGCTGTCGGCAACCTGTTCGATAAGCCGGTAGACTTCACGTATCGCATTACTGCTTCCGACCATGTTGTGCACATCAAATCGGCTTTTTAACTCTCCACGAAGACGCACATTCTCATCGCGTAGGCGCTTGCGTTCGGATTCCACGAGTTTATTCAACTTCACAGCTTGAGCAACCATGGTTGAAATGATGTTTAGAAGCCTGACATCGGCTTCGGAATCACCGCTCTTGGTAGCTTGTCTATCGACGCTCAACGTGCCAATAGTCTTGCCCTCGAGTTTGATTGGAACACAGAAAAAAGCTATCTTTCTAGCGGTCAGTCGTTGTCTGGACTTGGTTTTGTGTACAAACCGCGGGTCTTTGGATATATCTGGTACAATGATTTCTTTACCGCTTTGCACTACAAGTCCGGTTATGCCTTCGCCTATCTGATAACTACCCAGACTTTCAGACTTTTTACTCAATCCATGGGCGACTTTGATATTGATCCTTTCAGTATCTGGGTCCAGCAGTGTGATGGTCCCACGACGAAGTTTTAGGTAGGTATCAAGTGACTTGAGCATAGATTTAAGCGTTTCTTCCAAGTCAAGCGACTCAGCAAACGCCTCTGATATATCACTTAGAAGTCGCACTTCTGTCGCAGGTTTCGTCTTCATTTTTGCTCCCCTTTATCAAGACTGCTCAAATAGTAACAAAATTGTAGATTTTCTTCAAGCATTTACAATTTTGTCGCTATAAGGCCAGGAGCTAATACATATTCATGCTTTTGAATTGGAAAATGGCAAGCCGTGATTATATGCTTTTATGCTGCGTAGTCTGCCCTTGACGGAACTTAGAATTACGGTTCTAAGTATTTGGGGAGTCAGCGTAGCTCCCACGTGGCCTAAGCCATTTGATGCCAGAGAAAGGGGGTTATTTCATGCCAGCGTGGGCAAGTACAGGTCTGAAGGGATTGGATACGGTACTAAACCTGCAAAAAGGCGACAACGTCGTCTGGCAGGTGGATAACGTCGAAGATTTTCGCACCTTTGTCGAGCCATTTGTTGAACAAGCACGGCACGATAGCCGCAGGGTTGCATACATGAGGTTCGCTGACCACGAACCTCTTGTTCAAGAACAACCCGGCGTCAAAATTTACAACCTGGATGCAAATACCGGCTTTGAGACGTTTTCCACGCAGGTACATGACATAATCACCAGAGAAGGCAAAGAAGTTTTTTATGTCTTTGATAGCCTGTCGGATTTGCTGAGCGCCTGGGCTACCGATTTGATGATCGGAAATTTTTTCATGATTACCTGCCCTTACTTGTTTGAACTTGACACGATTGCATACTTCGCATTGTTGCGAAATGCCCATTCCTTTAAGACCGTGGCACGTGTCCGTGACACAACACAGCTCTTGCTGGACTTATATAATCTTGACGGGAACTTTTACATGCATCCATTGAAGGTTTGGAATCGTTACTCACCTACGATGTTCCTGCCGCATCGCCAACAAGCCGAGGAGTTTGTCCCGATCACCAACAGCGTTGATGCTTCCAAACTTATCTCGTATATCTCCGAGAAAGGTCTGGAATCATCCCAAAGAACTCTGGACTACTGGGACCGCCTCTTTCTACGGGCTCAGGAGTTATCAGAAATCACATCTGCCTCAGTCCAGGATAAGCAGCAAACTGTCGAGCGGTTATGCAGGATAATGATAGCCAGGGAAGAAAGGATATTACAGCTCGCACAAAAACACTTCTCACTTGAAGATCTGCTCAACATCAAAAACAGGTTAATCGGAACTGGATTCATCGGCGGAAAAGCTGTCGGAATGCTGCTTGCCAACAGCATTATCTCAAAAGACGAGTCACTCGATTTGAAAAGTGATTTGGAACCTCATGATTCATTCTACGTAGGCTCGGATGTATTTTACACCTACATCGTTGAAAATGGTTGGTGGAAATTGCGGATGGAGCAAAAAACAAAGGATGGCTATTTCAAGGTGGCTTCTGAACTGAAAGAAAAGATGCTAACCGGCAGGTTTCCCGACCAGATTCGCGAGCAGTTCCAGGAAATGATAGAGTACTTTGGCCAGTCACCGATAATTGTTCGTTCCAGCAGTTTACTGGAAGACGCCTTTGGAAACGCCTTTGCGGGCAAATATGAGAGTGTCTTTTGCGTTAATCAGGGCAGCCCTGAGCAGCGATACGCACAATTTGAGAACACCGTCCGAAAGGTATACGCCAGCACCATGAACGAAGATGCGTTGACCTATCGACTGCAAAGAGGGCTGGATCGCCAGGATGAACAGATGGCTCTTCTTACTCAGCGTGTTTCAGGCTCGAACCGAAGCAACTACTTTTTTCCAGACCTCGCTGGTGTGGGCATCTCTCAGAACATCTTTGCCTGGAATTCTGAACTTGATCCTAAAGCTGGGATGCTGCGACTGGTATTCGGTCTGGGCACACGCGCCGTTAACCGTGTTGATGACGACTACCCACGTATAATAGCCCTTGATGCGCCGCTATCGAGGCCACTTGCAGGAATGGATGATGTCAGAAAGTTCTCCCAAAACTATGCTGACTTGCTGGACATCAAAGACAACACACTGAGAACTGTACCATTGCAGGAACTACTGCGGCAAGAAGATCTAAAACTGGACCTGAGTCTAATCGCCGTACCTGATTCTGAGATGACCAGGAAAGTCCGCAAGCTTGCCCCTAAGGGGCGGGGAGGTGATGCTCGCGAATATTGGCTAATGACATTCGACAAGCTTTTAGCAGATACACCATTCGTACAAACTATGCAAACAATACTGCAGAAGCTGCAAGAGAATTATAACTACCCCATAGACATCGAATTCACTGTCAACTTTACCGGAGATGGTCGGTTAATGGTAAACTTGCTCCAATGCAGGCCCCTTCAAACAAAGGGACATCAGGTGAAAGTACAAATGCCTCGTGACATTAAGCAGGACAGAATTCTGTTTAAATGTCGAGGTTACTTTATGGGCGGCAGTATTTCACAATACATAAAGAGAATCATATATGTTGAACCAAAAGCATATACGGATATGCCTCTTACGCAAAAATATGACATTGCAAGACTGACAGGAAAATTAAACAAGCAGATAATTGACCGTGATACGACGCCTACTATTTTACTTGGTCCAGGCAGGTGGGGAACAACAACGCCGAGTTTGGGCGTGCCTGTTAATTTTGCCGAAATCAACAACGTTACGGTGCTTGCAGAGATCGCCTACGAAGGCGGCAACTTGATGCCGGAACTATCTTATGGAACGCATTTCTTCCAGGACCTCGTGGAGAGCGACATCTTTTACATAGCCATATTTCCCCAGAAACAAGACGTGCTCTTTAACAAACAGTGGTTTTCAAATATGCCCAATTCGCTGACCGAGCTTGCTCCTGATAGCCAAAAATACAGCGGCGTTGTTAAAATGTACGATGTGGCGAACGAACAGATACAAATTATATGCGACGTTGTATCTCAGCAGGCCATCTGCTTTTTTACATAAAAAAGCCAGCGTACTTTTATCACCCCAATAACCAAATCCTAAACTTATTCCAGCCGTACTCTATAATATAAAAATTGCTCGCTGGAAGTCGATCGTAAGACAACCGCACAGGATACGTATATCTGATCATCGTACTGTGCTCATGGTTCATCGATGAACAATCAACGCTTTTCGTGGAACAAGCATGATGCAGGAATATTTTTGTTACCAGACTCAACTTTGGTGCCTTTTATATATAGTTAGAGCAGGCTCTTTTTCAAATAGGTCCGAATACGAAAGATTAAAGAGAACAGCAAGGAAATCCATGGTAGGTGTAAATAAACAATTGCTAAAAGATAGTTCTCTATGCAAAAGCATGGATTCTAACTTGGTGCTCTGCTGTTTTTTGAAGAGTCACGCGCGAAAGGAGGTGCAGTATGTCAACTCATAGACACACCAGCATTTTCAGGATAATTCTTGTGACATTGTTTCTAATCTCAATTGTTAGTGCTAACCGTAAGTCTGCGGGCGCTCTGCGAAGCAGATCAAAACGAAGTGGTCAAAGCACTAAGCAACAAAGTAAGCCATCTTCCGCCAGTAAGCCCAAGCCACGCACGAGCATCACGAAATCGCGGACAAGGAACACCTCTATCCGGCGGTTTAGCAGACCTTCAATAGGGCTAAGCACCTCAAGGATATCCAGCCCAGTTCATTCACGAATGTTCACGAGGCATCGCGCCACAATCTCCAGAGGGCCAACATCGAGTGGAAGCACAACCCAGAGCTTTACTCGCCGACGTCTTGGCAATCCTCTTGGTAATTCGCTCATAAGAACGAAAACAACTAATCCAAGCCCTACAACGACATCGCCGCCTAAACCAACCTCCCGAGTAAGATCAAACTTGATCACAGGCTCCTCGAACAACCGCCCAACCATTATCAGAAAATCATCTGAGCCAATCAAGCCAACCCCCAACATACATCCGCCCGTTACCACCCACGCTGAACAATCGAATTCTCGCACAAGTATAAGGTCGCGCATAGGGAACTTTATTTCAACAAGAAGAAAACCTTCTTCTATAGATGTAAGCCAAAAAATTCGTGAGAATATAAGTTTGGATAAGAAATCTGATACAGACAACACAATCTCCGTTCCCGATAAAACACGACATCGCAAGATACCGTTCGCGAGCCGCCTACTCAGTGAAACAAGGTCAACTCCACTTGGCAGGGACAAGGAAGCAGAAGCTGACAAAACGCGGCAAACAAGCAGTTCACTGGACAAAAAGAGAGCAACAGTTCTCACAAGAGGAACATTTAATCGGATATTTAAGGATAGACACACCGAAGCAGGAAAAATACAACGTGATGGCAAGCCTAATAAAAATTCCGAGGCACTAACTAATAGACAGATCGTAGATACGGTACATACCCGTGACTTGCGAAGGGACGCAGGTCGGCGACACGAGAGGGACTTTGGCTCCTCCAGGCCAAGGGATATCATAAGGCGAAAACGGGCAGCTCTTAGAGATACTCCCTTAGCAGAGCGCGTCCACAGAACAGAACGCAAACGGGTGCACCGCTTTTCAAGGCCGACATCCGTGGTCTATTATGACAGCCCGCAACTGGTAAGGCATGTAAACCGTCACGTACACATATATAAAGATAACTATCACCGCTTGTGTCACAGAATCATCTGGCCAAGATTCCGCTACGTCGTGCGCTACCACTGGGGACCGCGCTTAACCTTCAGATACGTCTATCCCTACTACCACCGCAAATATATCTTCGTGAGTCTGGGTGGCTACTGGCCAGTTGAATACAGGTACGTGCGCTATTATTGGTACGGTTGGCATCCTTATATTTGGTGTGGTTATTACCCTATCCCTCACCAGGTAGAAGGTGACACATACAATTATTACACATACAACTATTATTACAGTAGCACAGGCGAATCAGCCGAGACCTACCAGACCAGCCAAGGCGTAACAGATGATTACATCCCGACTGTTGACCACACAACTTTCGCCGATGTTCGCGAAAAGCTCGCAAAGCAAAAAGCAGAGCCCGATCAACAAACTCTAGTCGACACGCTTTTTGAAGAAGCGGTCAAAGCCTTTGAGAACGGTGAGTATGACTCAGCGGTTGAGAAGTTCGCCGCTGGAGTCGAGCTTGCGCCGGAGGACATGGTTCTGCCGTTTGCCTATGCTCAAGCACTTTTTGCCAATGAACAGTATGCGGAAGCGACAGAGATGCTACGTACGGCTCTGGAGAAAGTCACGCCCCAGGAGCAAGGTGTGTTCTATCCACGAGGTCTTTATCCCGATGAAGATGTTCTTCTGTGGCAGATTGAACGTCTGGCCGAGCAAGCAGAACAGAACACGCACGATGCAGACTTACAGCTTCTGCTCGGTTATCAGATGCTTGGCATAGGTGAACTCGATGCAGCCACTGAACCGTTGCTGCAGGCAAGCCTGGACGTGGAGAATGCAACTGCCGCTGAGATACTGCTTGAGCTTCTGGAGAAATTAAAAGCTGATAGCATCACAGAAACTGAAACGACTGCTGATCAAACTGACTATGAATGAGAATGGCAAAAGAAATTTTTGCAGCACATTTAAAAGTGAAGACGCTGGTTTAAGGAGACACAAAGATGGATAGGAAATTTTCGACAACTCTGATAATGGCAACAGTAAGTATCGGATTGCTTCTTTTAACAGGTTGTGAAAACAGCGCCCAAACCGGCTCAGCCGTTGGAGCTTTAACCGGTGCTGGGATTGGCCAGTTAATAGGCGGCGACACCGAATCAACTCTGGTCGGAGCTGCGGTAGGAGGAGCCGGCGGCTACATGCTCGGCAACGAAGCCGACAAAGAAAGAGCACAGGCAGAAAGAACGTACATCCGTGAGGAAATGAAATATGTCACGGTCAATATAACGAACAGCAACGGTTCCATCAGTCGGGTGAGGTTGAGAAAACATGGTGTCGGGTACGTCGGCACAAGAGGGGAATACTACCATACTCTGCCGACAGAAGACCGGTTAAGACCCGTGTATGGCTTTTAGCAGTTGTGTATATCTCAGGGCGTTTGGATCGCTGTGCTTAAAAAGGTCCTCGGTTTATCGCAATGCTGACAACTTGATTATTGAAGAGGTCGCCCTTGTGAGTTATGATTGCTCAAGCCTGCTAAAGCTAATTCCTTTGCATTTGGTGCAAGGGCGTTACTATGGCACGGCTGTTTCAATGTGACCCAGCAAGGATATAGAAGTAGAGCCCTAAGCGATTAACGGGTAATGAACAAGAAACTACAAAACGCTCTGAAGGGACTTACAGCCACTGATGCTGAACGACGTCGTCGTGCGATGGAGCCTTTTGTACGGGCAACTTTTGAAATGTTCATCAGGTGCTTGTACCGCTATCTCGGCAATGAGGTGGAGTGCGAAGATGTCTTGGCGGATGTGTATGCCGATATATGGCAGCAGCCTGGCCACTTGTGGGATGTCACTAACGAGAAAGAGCTGTTGAGGACTGTATATCTTTACTACATGCGGAAGCGCCTAAGAGAAGTCTACAGGAGGATGAACCGGAATCTGAGTTTGTCTCAACAGGATTTGCAGAACCTTGTAGCCCCAGACCTCGGCATCCTTGACCAGATATCTCAGTCGGAACTTCATCAGATACTGCACCGGCTGTTAGCTAAGCTCAAGGCAAGAGAACGAAAAGCAATAGAACTCTGGATGGATGGTCTTTCCAACAGGGTTATAGCAAATGAGCTCAAGACCACCGTTGGAGCAGTAAAGATGCTCGAATTTCGAACTATATTGAAACTTAGAAAAATGTTGAACGATTACTGTCACGAAGGCTAACCGCCTTCTTCTGAGAGGAGCATAAAACAATGCCTGATGCAAATAGAGAAATCCAGGAGCTACTGGTTGACTATGCAGGAACGCTGCGTGATGGCTGCATACCAACTTTTCTTAAATCCATCACACGTCAGGAAGCCAAAAGCATTTCCTCGTCGCAGGAATTCTTTGATGCCGCAGAGATGGTACGAACACTCAACGGCATAGGATTCGCCGACAGAGCTCCCACTCCGGATGTGAGCCTGTTCATATCCCGTGTCGATGCGGAAATAGCATCACGATTAAGAAAGGCTAAAGCTTCGCCACGCAGCAAACGCAATTCGCGAGCAAAGCCCATAGTTAAACCGGAGGACAAAACTGAGAAATCGATATGATCTTGGATTGTTACCAATGTTCTTCGTGCTATTTCGAGGACAAAGAAGCATCCTCACGAATAGACCCCTCAACCATCTCGCCGCAACAACCAAAGATGGTTTTCAGGAACGTGCTCGTCGTCTTTGTATGCATGGAGCTGTATGACGACAGACAGGAATTGCAGCAAGCTGCCCAGGAGTTTGCTGCATTATCAGAGCTGATTGGCAAAAGGCCCATCGTTCTCTGCCCAAACGTTCATCTATCAATCGACAGAGCACCTGAACAACAAGCTGCTTTTTTAATTACTGAGTTAGAAAAAATGCTTATCGCCGAAGGCTATGAAGTACACCGGTTATCCTTTGGCTATCATAAGCAATACGGCATGGAATGTAACGGCAATGTAGGCAGTGTCGTCGGTAGGCGATTCTACGGCTCACAGGAGAAGCAATTTTTAAGGCTCCTGACCCGCCTTGGTGTATGCCCGCCCGAATCATTACCGGCAGATATGCCTGACTGGGCCAAGGTCTTAACTCAACGGCAATTGAAAGTGCTGGGCAGTCGAAGAGAAACCTATAACGTCGCAAAAAAGATGCTTCAGGATCAGCTTGATAGTGCCGGCCACAGCGAGCTTTGGACTTGCATGTTATTTGAAGGCGAAAGGCAGCCAATAGATGATTATCTCAGTACCTTGTACGAAATCGTAGAGAATTACAGTGATGTCAGAGTGCACCGAGCGCTGAACCTGAGCGTACCTGGGTTCTCCAACGCTGCGCGTTTTCTGTTCCGTAAATACCCCAAGGCAATTGAGTCCGGCAGGCTGCGAATTTACAACAGTAAAGTCTCCGACCTTGAGTTCCTGCTAACCAGGACAGCGGTTCTTCTGGCTTTCCCACAGATTCCCCGAAAAGCGGGATCCCACGCAGGTGAAATATCATTCGGAATCTACTGCAAAGACGACGAATTCGCAAAGAATCTGATTCAGTGGTACCGCACTTTTCTTGTTGATGCACGCTTTGGATGGATTCGTACCGAGGCTGAGCTAAATGCTACGATTAGCGAACTGGAAGAAGAAATGTACCAGGATAAATCTCAGTAGATATCGAGATTCACTCCCTGAGTCGGTCCTGGTACTTGGTCTATAGAGAATCAGATTGGGATCGAGCTGTGCATACAATCTTATCCGTGCTGGTTGTGACAGGTTACTTAGTAACGCTTACCTTTATTGCAGTACGCGCTCGCACAGCCCGTGCATTTGAAGAATTCTCACTGGCTGGACGCACATTGACCCTTCCCATGGTCTTTGGTAGCCTCGCCGCCACCTACGTTGGGCCGGCTTTTTCCATCGGCTTCGTAGGCAAGGGATTCAAAACGGGTTTTCTTTTCTTAGCCATAGGCCTGGCCTACTCACTTCAGAATGTCCTGGTTGGTCTATTTGTTGCCCCCAGACTAAGAGCTCTTAAAAACTGCCACACATTGGGTGATGTTATTGGCCAAAAGTACGACTCAAAGTGTCAGATACTTGCTGGGATTATTTCCGTAGGCCTGTGCGCCGGCTTTGCAACGGTTATGGCCCATGCAGGCGGGCTTGTGCTGAGCGATACATTCGGCTTACCGAACTGGATTGCCGTTGTCATGATTGTTGCTATAACAGCTCTATATACAACATTTGGAGGATTGCGGGCAAGTGTAATAACCGATGCCTTCCAATTCACCACGTTTGCAATACTGCTGCCTATCATACTGCTATTTGTATTATTATTTCATCTCGATGGCGGAGTAACCGAACTTGCCAAACAAGCATCGACAGCCACCAGAAGTGGCTTCCAATCGATGTCACTTGTTGAGGTAGTTGGACTGATAACAGCTTTTTTACTCGGTGAAACGCTCATTCCCCCTTATGCGAATCGAGCATTGGCATCCAAGACAACACGTGTGTCACGCAATGGCTTTGTGCTGGCTGGTCTATTCAGCATAGCCTGGTTTATAGTTATGATTGCGCTCGGCCTTTCAGCTCGTGGTGTCATTGCAGCCGATTCACACGAAGACCATGTCCTGCTGAACTTGGTAAAGGCGACCATGCCACCTGAAGGCTACGTACTTCTGTTGGTCGTCTTAGTATCAATTGTTATGTCCAGCCTGGATTCACTATTAAATGCAGGCGCCGTAGCATTTACAGAAGATGTCGTTAAGCCTTTCGTTGCCTTACCGGATAGTGCTGCTCTGAATACAGGCCGCTTCGCCACTATTGCCATCGCAGCCATCGCCGCAGCAGGTGCTGTTGTCGTTCCCAGCATCATCGCCGGCCTGCTTGACTGCTATACAATTTGGGCTCCAGCTATCCTGCCCGCTCTTGTAATTGGTTTGTGGGTAAGGCGTCCATGTCCACTGGCTGGAATCCTGTCAATGATTACGGGTTCAATTGTTGCCATCCTACTGCAGTTCGTTTTTCCGTCGGTAACCCACGTACCCGCTATCCTTGTAGCACTTGTCGCAGCACTGTTGGCATACGTGTTCGGCTATTTGCTGGGACAACCCAGCAAGGAGCATAAAGAATGATAACGATATTATTGATTATTATAGTAGTTGCCGCTTTTGGGGTTATTACCAGCGGTATTTGGGTATCCATCGCTCTTATAATCGCTATAACCGAACAGAGATCAATGCATCCACCGCAGAATGCGGAAGGCAAAGCAGAAGTCAGGTGCTAAAGACGTACCCACGTTTGAACCAGACAAATAATTAGCACTATAGTATTGTCGATACGTCTGGAATCCTTGAGATAGCCTTATGAAAACTGACTCCGAAACAAAATTGCAAATATTCACCATAGGACATTCCAATCGCTCATTTGAAGAGTTCTCGTCTCTTTTGCAGGGATTCGCTATCGAAGTCGTGGCTGATGTGCGTCGCTATCCAAGCTCACGAAAATTTTCTCATTTCAACGGCGAGACTCTCAAGAGCCTTTTAGAAAAAGAGGCAATCAAGTATATCTGGTTGGAGACCTTAGGCGGCCGAAGACAGGGCACAAAAAATAACAAATCACCAAATACAGCCCTTAAAAGTTTAGGCTTTCGAAATTACGCAGACTACATGAACACAGACGAATTCTGTGACGCCGCTGAAAAACTGATTACAACCGCAGCAAATGCGCGCACCGCTATTCTCTGCGCAGAGAGATTCTATTGGAAGTGCCACCGCAGACTTCTAAGCGATTACCTAACCGCTCAAGGTGTAGAAGTAGGCCATATAATTGAAACCGGCCAAGTAGCAAACCATAAGCTGACTCCCTCCGCAGTCGTCACCAATAAAAGCTGGGTCATCTATCCGCAGCCAGAGCACAACAACATACAGATGAGTTTCCTTGAACTTTCGACTGAGCAACGTCATACAATGGATGCTTTTTAGCGTTGGCTTTAGTGGAGCATTTGTGGCTGATTTGCGCGAAGGTTATTATGATGCACGCGGTGTGTAGGCCGATGGCTGTAACCATACAGAAAAAGTGTCGGCTGGCCTTGACGAAGCGATTGAAAGCGGGTAATCTCTCGTGCACGCAAAAAAATAACAAAAAATGAACTTCCGCCACAGCACATAAGGAAAGGACAGGAAATGTTCACTACGATAGTTGATGTCACCGCACGTGAGATACTTGATTCGCGTGGAAATCCCACCGTTGAAGTGGACGTTTTGCTTGAGGATGGTTCATTCGGCAGAGCAGCGGTGCCTTCCGGAGCCAGTACCGGTGCCTACGAAGCAATCGAGCTTCGTGATACAAGGGCAAAACGCTACATGGGTAAGGGCGTCGCCGGGGCCGTAAAGAACGTAAATGAAATCATCGCCCCTGAAGTTTTAGGTATGGATGCTTCAGCCCAGGAAGAACTTGACTGGTTAATGATCGGGCTGGATGGCACAGCCAACAAAGCCAAGCTCGGCGCAAATGCCATATTGGGCGTCTCACTGGCTGTGGCCAAGGCAGCAGCAGAATCAGCAAATCTGCCCTTATATCGCTATTTGGGGGGCTGCAACGCTAATATCGTTCCGGTGCCTATGATGAACATCATCAACGGAGGAAAACATGCAGACAACAACGTCGATTTCCAGGAATTTATGATTATGCCGACCGGCGCCAAGGACTTTCCACAGGCCCTGCAAATGGGAGCAGAAGTGTTCCACACATTGAAAAAGGTTTTGGCTCAGAAGGGCTACGCTACATCAGTTGGAGATGAGGGTGGATTCGCACCCATGCTCAAAACCAACGAAGAAGCCCTGGAAGTGGTTATGACCGCTATTAAAAAGGCCGGCTATAAGCCCGGCAAAGATATCTCAATCGCACTTGATCCCGCTTCAACCGAAATGTACGACAGCAAGACAAAAACCTACAAATTTTTCAAATCCGAACCTAAGAAAAAAGTCTCATCTGATGCAATGGTAAAACACTGGTCTCAATGGGTGGATAAATACCCTGTTATCTCAATTGAGGATGGACTGGCTGAAGATGATTGGGCGGGTTGGACAAAGTTGAACAAGCAAATCGGCGAAAAAGTTCAGCTCGTTGGGGATGATCTTTTCGTAACAAATACCAAACGTCTAACTAAGGGTATAGAACTCAATTGCGCTAATTCTATTTTGATCAAACTCAATCAAATAGGCACATTGACAGAGACATTCGAGGCGGTCAACATGGCCCGAAGGGCGGGTTGGACCGCCGTTATAAGCCACAGAAGCGGAGAAACCGAAGATACCACAATCGCTGATCTCGCTGTCGCCACCGGCGTTGGCCAGATCAAGACCGGCTCGCTGTGCCGAACTGACAGAATCTGTAAATACAATCAACTGCTCAGAATAAACGAAGAACTTGGATCAGCCGCTCGTTACGCTGGTTTCATGTTTAAGAAAAGGTAAACCAAAAAACGCGACATTCTCCATAGAGGTGAGAATACCGCAACTGCAAGCGCCTAAGGCGTTCCATAGGAAGCACTTTGCTGCGGGCTATGCAGGCACGAAATGTCATCCGTGTTTCTGTTTTTATCGTCTTCTTTGGCATCGGCGTCGCTGCACTCGGCAGTTCTGTACTTTGCCCTGATCTGATTCGATATTACCACAGCAGAGATTTACTTAACCAGGCCCAGACGTCTTTGGATACGCTTGAACTACTGAACGCTGATTACGATGCACTCTTACAGCAACTACAGCAAGACCCCAATCTTGTCAGGCGGATCGCTCCTGCAACGTTTGGTGCCGAGCCTGAAGACCCAAACGCTGTTTATCCGACAGCAATGGTAAAGCAATTAACTTTTGCCAGAAAAGCCTTAACAGAACACACGCAGCAGTACCCCACCGAATTAGCAACACCTACCTGGTTAATCCGTTGTAGTGAGCCTCGTCGCCGAATGGCGTTGTTCTTGGCTGGGACAGGCTTGATCCTTATATCTATTATGTACTTCGGCCCAGCAAAAGAAAATCCCAGCCAGGATATATCTAATACTTGACACTCTTTGTGTTGAAAGCTTGCTTATAGTGAATGCTACGGATTTACGGGTTTGCTGAGCCTGGCGAAGGATCAGCCGCCTGCCAGTTGATTATGTCATTACCATAGTCAGCCGGCTCCAGCCGAGATAATGAACCACCTCCGCCATCTGCGTCAACCGG
>Ga0315532_1001777_pt1 | contig 15496 bp, 18 predicted proteins | sample SalMarWE160370MG_FD_203082 | JGI IMG/M metagenome (GOLD analysis project Ga0315532, IMG submission 203082) | Salt marsh sediment microbial communities from the Plum Island Ecosystem LTER, Massachusetts, United States - Salt Marsh Sediment WE1603-70 ... | reverse complement strand
GCTCCTGAAAGCGAACAGAGCGTAAAGAATAGGCAGGAGCTTCAGCGGCTGATTGCACAAGTTCACTCTGTTAAATTTGAACCGAAGAATCGGATCCCGGGACCAGCCAAAACCATTAAGCCGGTTCCAACTAACCCTCAAGGAGAACAGGGCAAGGTTTCGTCTATTACACAGACAACGAAGCAAATTGTAAAAAAAGAAGAGCCGGAACTTGGCTTGAACAACCAGGCTGCGATGGACAAGCCGCCGTACAGGGCGGTATCTGCTCAAACGTTACAGATGTTGGAAAATCTTGAGCAGTCTGCTGTCGAGCGGATACACAATCCCATGCGGTTAGCAGAGATTTTGTTTCTCAGCGGCCATCTGAAACAAGCAGCTACGTTTTACAAGCAAGCGCTTGACCGTATCGATCCTAACGATGTTATGTCGACTCAGGATAAGGCCTGGATACTGTTTCAAATAGGCAATTGTCTGCGGCAGGGCGACCAGCCCGAAGGGCTGGACCGGAGCAAATCCAGCCAAACGCTGAATGTGGCTGAAGCGAAGAAGATGTACAGACGACTAATTGAAGAATGTCCAAGCTGTCCTTGGGCCGATTTGGCTATGAGCAGGGAGAATTTGATTGACTGGTTTATGAATGATGAGCCGGAGAAACTGATCGAGGAAAATAAGTTTTAGAACTTTGATAATGGATAATTAGTGCGTTGAGTCTTACTCCAAGGAATCCAAATATGGAAAAAGGCAGGTATCAGCGGCAGAACGACATAGCAAGCGTTTTGATAGTTGATAATGATCCTAAGACGATTCGATTTATGCTTGAGATTTTAGCCTGCAAGGGGATTCGTGCTAATCTTGTTGATGATAGAAAAGCTGCTGTTGACTTTCTCGACAATAACAGTTGCGACCTTGTATTCATTAGCGAGAAATTAAGCCCACTACAAAGTTGTTTTGAGTTGATTAGCAGGTTCAGGTCAAATTCACCGGAACTGCCGATAATTATGATAGTTGAACCTGACGCAGAGCAATTGGGCATCGAGGATTTGCGCTTGTTAGCACAGGCAGCGGTTACAGCCATCCGCGTTGGCTGTTGTAATTTTTTAATCAAACCGCTTGAGCGCGAAAAAATTGAGATACAGTTGGATACATTTCTGCCCAACCATAGTATCTCAACAATAGCATCGGCCCAGGAAGGGTGCCGCTATCTTTATCAGATTATAGGCAAGAGTCCAAAACTCATACAATCAATTAATTTGGCTGAAAGAATAGCTCCTACATCAGCACCGGTTTTGGTAAGCGGTGAAAGTGGAACAGGCAAGGAGCTTATTTCCTTTCTTATACATCACAAAAGCAAAAGGGTGCAGGGACCATACATTAGAGTAAACTGTGTGGCATTAAGTGAAACACTTCTTGAAAGCGAGCTGTTTGGCCATGAAAAAGGTGCATTCACCGGTGCCTACACCCAGCGCAGGGGCAGATTTGAAATGGCGCACGGCGGGACTTTACTTTTAGATGAGATCACGGAGACACCTCTGAAATTTCAGGCTAAGCTGCTGCGGATACTTGAGCAGCAGGAGTTCGAGCGCGTCGGTGGAAATAAAAACATTAGAGTCAATGTCCGAATAATAAGCACAACCAATAGAGATTTGCTGGAGGAAGTCCGGCTCGGCCGGTTTCGTGAGGACCTTTATTATCGACTGAGTGGGATTAGATTGGTAGTTCCACCTCTGAGGCAGCGTCTTGAGGACTTACCTGAGCTTGTTTGGCATTTTGTCAATCTTTATGCTCGTGACACACAACGTCGCATTACAAGTCTCGACCCAGCTATGATGGATATTTTCGCTAAATATCACTGGCCTGGCAATGTCCGGCAATTGCGAAATGTTGTGCTGACGTCACTAATATTGGGAGTTGGGCCGACCCTTTCATTAGCTGATGTCTCCTGGCTTTTTGATGAGCTTCAGCCATTGCCGCAGGCAGGATCGACGAAGGATGAAGGACGATGGACGATAGATGATGGTCGTCCCTCGTCCATCTCGCCTCATCTCTCGTATCAAGGGCTTGGCGGCATACCATTAGTGCAGATAGAGCAGCGGGCGATTCTGGATACACTTAGACAGACAGCAGGCAACCAGACTAAAGCCGCAAAGGTATTGGGCATCAGCGATAGAACATTGCGTGAAAAAATACGTCGTTATCGAGAACAAGAATGCTTGCAGACGGTTGGTTAATCCACACCGCAGCAAGTTAGAGTAGAATAATTGAGGATAAAAACAAATGGCAGATGAAGAGAAAGAAAAGAAAAAAGAGGATTCCCGCGAAGCGGGGTCACAAAAGCAAGATGAGCCGGAGCAAAAAGGCTCCGATAAGAAGACGTCAACTAAAGGCTATTTGAAATGGATAGTATTGGCCGTTGTGGTAGTTATTTGTGCCGGAGCTGGTTTTGGGCTTGGTCGATTATTTGGCCGGTCCAGTACCGGTGGTGTTGAAGAAACATCTCAACAAACCAAACCTGATCAGACGCAGCCCATTAAAGTCGTGGCTTCACAGGAAGGTTCAAAAGGTACCTGGTACTATGATTTTGAGCCTGTAGTGGCAAACCTAAACGAGCCGGGTGCGACACGCTATATTCGAGCGGCATTGACACTGCAAATAAGTACCGCACTGGATTCCCAAACGGGTACCACTTTTCTCGAAGAAAAGAAACCCATTTTAAGAAACTGGCTTACTATCTATCTTGCAGGTCAAACTATTGAAGAAACACGTGGTGACAGAAACCTTCGGCGCATTCAATCAGAGATACTGGATGCTTTTAACGAGAAGCTTTTTCCTGATTCCAAGCCTCTGATTAAAAGCGTTTTCTTTAAGGACTTTGCTATACAATGAGTAACATACCTGCTAATGGCTTAAGTAGAGAAAAGATTCGACAGCTTCTTGCCGCCATCGGTTCTCAGCCTGTACAGGACGAAGCGCAAGGGGAAGTCACCGATTATGATTGGCATCAGCCTCACTACTTTAGCTGCGGCCAGCTCGACATGCTCAATAATTTCGCAAAGAAAATAGCCGACATAATAGGCGAAAAATTTGCTATGCTTTATCGTAGCGATTTTAATGTCACTGTTACTTCGGTTACTCAGCATTTTGCCGGTAATCTTTTTGAGCAGCTCTTAAACGGCGAACAAATAAATTATTATTTGGCCTTTGGTTCCAGCCGTGAGGATTTGTTTGGATTCGTTAGTGTCTCTGAGCAAACCGCAGCTACCTTAGTAACGGAATTGCTCGGCGAAGCCAAGTCAGAACCTACAAAAGATGCAAAAAAATCCGATTCGCAGGAAAGCCAGAGCAAACCTCTATCGCAGCTTGAAGAGTCTCTTTTGTTTGACATCGCGGAGGTTTGTGTGGAGTCACTTGCAATTTCTCTGCGTTCCTACAAAAGCGGGGCGATAGTTTTTAATGTGCTGCCTGGTGAGGCTGTTGTCAAGGGCCGGATGCCCATCGAACTACAGGGGATAGAAGAAGTATGCAAAATTGTTTACAGTATTGAAAAGGCTGCCCCCTCAGCTTCGCCCGAGACAGGCTCAGATGACAAAAAACAAAGCTTCGATGTCAGCTTTATAATACCATGCAGCAAGCTGGTCCACTATTGGCCGGTTGTTAGGAGTACTACAGAGACCAGTAGTAAACCTTCAGCCGATGACAATTCAAAAGCGATACTTAACCATCTTAAGGAGATGCCAGTCACTGTAACGGCTCAATTAGGTACCACAATGTTTACCTTCGAGCAAGTAACGTGTCTTGACCCTTGTGACATACTGTTACTTGATAAAACTATTGATGAACCGATTGAATTAATTGTTGAAGAACGAACTGTTTTTCGAGGACAACTGGTAAAATCGTCTGGTCAGTACGCTGCGGTAATTACGGAGATTTTGGAAGGAAATCTGGTATAAAATCGAGCGCGACTTTTAAAAGAAAGGCGGTTGCGGTTGCGTGGCTCGTATCGGTTGCGTTTAACGTAATACGTTTAACGAAACGAGTGGCGCAACCGTTAAACGAAGCACGGTTGTTTAGGATGGTGACTTGTTCTTCGCGAAGTAGAAAAGGAGAATAATATGGCAAAGGTATCTGCAACAGCAGAAAAGGAACAAAAGGAGCAGACTCCTCAAGACCAAGCAGCGCAAGCCGACTCCCAAGGGAAGGTAACTGCTCAGCAGGTTGAATTAACCGAGGCCGCTTCCGATCAGGGCGGGGGTGGCAAATCATCAGGGAAACTGGATATCGTACTGGATATGTATGTACCTATTACCGTTGCTGTTGGCCAGACACAGATACCAGTTCGCCGACTTTTGCAGCTTGGTCCCGGCTTGGTATTGAAACTTGATAAACCTATTGATACGCCAGCCGACTTGTTTCTGAAGAATACCAGATTCGGTACAGGGGATGTTGTAGTAGTGGACGGTAAATTCGCTGTAAGAATAAAACAAATTATTGGAACCGGTAATGGTGATACAGCAGAGAAGTAGAAGTCAGATGGCAGAAGGTAGAAGTTCAGTTTTCTGAACTGAGGATTTGTAATGGCAAAAGCCGGAAAGTCGAATAAAAACTCTGCATCGCGGTCAGCCGTAGTTCGCAGCGATCCGCCTCGACGGACCTCTGCGGAAATGGGAGACCACCTTGGTACACCTTTAGCTTCCTGCAGCAACATAATTTTGGTTGTAGGACTTGTGGCAATTCTTGCTACACTTATAATTCCACTTCCTACACTTATAATGGACATGCTTTTGGCATGCAGTATCTCGTTGGCGATAGCCGTGTTAATCATTACCTTATCATCGAAAGAGGCGCTTGAGCTGTCTACCTTTCCCTCGCTGCTTCTTTTTGTGACACTGTTTCGCCTCTCTCTTAATGTAGCATCAACCAGGCTGATACTTTTACAGGGTGATGCTGGGAAAATCATCCAGACCTTTGGCGGTTTCGTTGCCGGTGGCAGTTTTGTTGTAGGTCTTGTAATGTTCTTAATCCTTGTTGTTATTCAGTTCATTGTAATAACCAAGGGCGCCGAGCGGATAAGTGAAGTATCTGCCCGGTTTACACTCGATGCCATGCCAGGCAAACAGATGGCCATAGATGCAGACCTGAACGCAGGGATTATTACGGAGACTCAGGCTAATGAACGCCGAGGAAAAATTGTAAAAGAAAGTGAGTTCTATGGCGCAATGGACGGCGCCAGCAAATTCATTCGAGGCGATGCAAAAGCGGGACTGATAATTACCGCTGTCAATATCATCGGTGGTATAGCTATGGGTTACTCTCATGGTATGACAGTGGCCAATGCAATAAGAACCTATTCTATTCTTTCTATCGGCGATGGACTGGTCAGTCAGATACCTTCAGTGATAATTTCTGTTAGCTCAGGCTTTTTGGTAACTAAAATTTCGTCGAGTCGTAATGTCGGCCAGGACCTCTCAAGGCAGTTTCTTAAGGCAAGCAGTCCTCTGATGACAGCGGCTTTCATTATTGCTTTGATGGCATTGGTGCCGGGATTGCCTAAGGTACCTTTTTTATTACTGGCTTTCGGAACTGCTCTGATTGGACGAATGGCAGCACGATTTGAGAAGGACCGTCAGAAACTCACCACACCCACCCATAAAAAGACTGAAAAAGAGCCGGTTGAATCTGTCTTAGACGGACTGGATGTTGATAGAGTTTCTGTGCATGTCGGAGTCCGGCTGATTAGTATAGTTGACCCTCGCAAGAGCAATACTATTTTCGAGCGTATTGGGGCGCTGCGCAGAAGCTTTGCCCAGCAACTCGGTATTATTGTCCCGCTTGTGCGTTTAAGAGACAATATCAATCTCGAACCACGGGCATACGAAATAAGACTTTCAGAAATTCCGATAGCAAGAGGTCGGCTGGAACCTGATATGTATCTGGCGATGGATCCCGGCACTGTCCAAAATAGGGTAGAGGGTATTAAAACAACCGAACCTGTCTATGGCCTGCCTGCTTTATGGGTTGCATCAGAGAACAAGGAAAAAGCTGAATTAAACGGATATACTGTAATCGATCCTGAATCAGTCTTTATAACACATCTATCTGAAACACTGAAAAGACATGCTGATGAATTATTGACGCGCGAGGATGTGCAGCTTCTTGTTGATCGATTACGTCATAATCAGCCGTCTTTGGTCGGAGAATTAGTTGGTACCGACGGCCAAATTTCGATTGGATTGCTTCAGCTTGTGCTTAGAAATCTCCTGAAAGGTGGAATCCCAATTCGCGAATTAACCACCATACTTGAATCATTGTCGGAGCATGCCTCAAAAACTAAAAATGTAGTAGCTTTGACCGAGTTGGTTCGAAAATCTTTAAGCAGAACTATTACCGAGCTGTATAAAGACGAAACCGGCACAATTTCAGCTATAACTTTTGATCCTGTTTGTGAACATCAAATCGTATCAATGCTACGAGAGGAAGCGGGCCGGATAAACTTGGCTTTACCGACAGAGGCGGTAATGCAGTTAAGCAGACACATCGCACAAACGTGGAAAACAATAATGGATAAAGGCAAAGACAAGGTAGTACTACTTTGTGATTCGAGATTGCGCTCACCATTGTCGGGAATGTTATCACGAACAGTACCGTTGTTACCAGTAATAGCTTATGACGAAATTGTGCTCGGAACCAACGTAGAACCAGTAGAAACTATAACTATTCGGCAAACTGGAGATGAAGTAGCTGAAGAGGATGAACAAATGGCCCTTGCAGCTCTAAGCCCTTCGGCAAGCTCTGCGTAGGTCTAAATATTTTGATTATGAAATATGGAAGATAAATTATGCCGTTGCATGTTAGATCAAATGCCATCAGTATTGCGGTAGTATGTTTTTTCGGCTTGGGTTTTATTTGTTGGATTAGCGGCCTTTCGCCGTATATCTGTTGTAAAAGGGCTCTGTTGGGTGCAGCAATATCTTACATAGCAACCAGCTTAGCTATAAAGGCGATTAACGCTATTTTAACCGCTGCGATGATTACGAACCAGGTGAATCGCCATTCCAGAAAAGCGCGGTTGAAGCAGAAGGATAAGACAAATGACATTAAAGGCTGAAGAAATTCCTGTGGATTGCCGTGATGCGGAGTCTAAGCAAATCCGCGGGAAGGGGGGCGAAGATAGCGAGGGGTCCGCTGCAAAGCGGATTGCGCTGCGCACATACTCAGGCCAGAAAAGACCCGATATTGGACAGCCTTGGCAAGACGATGAGCAAATAGTCCAATTTCTGCCTATGGTTCATAAGATAGCTCACCGCGTTGCTGCCTATCTTAAGCCGCCTTTATCGTTTGAGGATTTAGTCTCTGCAGGCACAGTTGGATTGATTAGGGCTGCCCGTGATTTTGATGCATCCCACCATGCTGAGTTTAAAACTTATGCCTATATCAGAATAAAAGGAGCTATCCTTGACGAGCTAAGAAGCCTGTCATTGCTGCCTGCAAATGTTAACAAGCAGGTTCGAAATGCCCGCCAGCTTTGTCAAAAAATCACTGAGCAGACAGGCACTACACCAACCGATGACGAGTTAGCTGAAAAACTTGGAATAACGATTGAAGAAGTTTATGAGCTATTTGAAAATGCCCGTGTCCAGCATTTTATCTCAATCGATGGCTTGATGGAAGAATGCGCCGCACCGGGCGACTTTTTGATAACCCGTAATGGTCGGGGCACAGCTACTCCTGATGAGCAACTGGAGCAGGCTGAGCTTATAGATAAACTAAGTGAAGCTATACAACAATTGGACGAGCGACGACGGCAGATTATTTTGCTTTATTATCAGCAACATCTGACGATGAAGCAAATTGCTGATTTATTCAAGATTACCGAATCACGTGTCAGCCAATTGCACGCAAGTGCATTGTTTAGTTTGTCCGTGAAATTGAGGCACTGGAAGGATGACGGATAACGATTACAATATAATAAAGCCGGTAGATGGTTTACAAAATATCATAGATTTAGCTCCAGTAAAGCACCGTGAGGAAAGAAAACGCCGGCAGCAGGGACAAGATTCTGCCGCAGCGCGGCTGAATGAATCTATGGCTTCAGAGAACGGCATAGATGAATTCACCGACAACGAAGGCAACCAGCATTCTATTGATTACCGCGCCTGATCCCGCACCAGTTGAAGACTAAACTATGCTGCCAGCCTTGTCCCAAAGTGCTCCTTTGGCCGAGGGACAATTGGTGCGGTGTTGGATAGAAGAAAGGTTAAATAACAAATGGACAAAGTAATAGGACGAGTTCTGAGAAGTGATAAGGTTAAGCTGGAGGGTCAGGTCCAACTAAAAACAAAGCAGCCACAGTCTACGATGCCGAGTTCGCAGAAATCGGTCAAACAACCCGTCAAGGCGGTAATTATAGAAAACCATCCCGAATTTGCTGTGATAGAGGTAGCATGTTGCTGCGGTGAAAGAATATTCTTGAGGTGTGAATACGCAGGCAAGGAAAGTCAAAAAACCGAAGATTAAAAATCAAAGTTGTAAGATCGTGACCCCACCCGGCACTGGGCGGGAACATTTGATTTTTAATATGAAATTTGAGGAAAGATAATTGGAGAAAGAATTATGCGAGCTAACAGGAAAATCATAATCTTATTGATTTTATTGCTGCTTATGTTTTTGATGCCGAGCTGCGTGGAACCTCAAGGGCAGGCGGGGGTAGTTACCCAATCTGAATCTGCAGTTCAACCGAGTTCCGAGCCACAAATCCGCCAGTCACAGATTGCGAAGAGATTTCAGGAACCTGCTTCCCAAGGCCAAACCGCCGTAGCATCCGCTATGCAATTGTCAGAAAAGTACGCAGAACTCTGTGAAGAGGCGGTTGCCCTGCGAGAGAAAAATCAGAATCTCATCGATGAGAACAGTCAGCTGAAAGAACGGATCAGTGTGCTTGAAGCTGATTTGAAGAAGACGCAAAAGGAGCTAACCGAGGCAAATGACCTTCTGATTGAAATGAGGATTGAGTTGAATAACTGGAAGATGGATGTTATCGGTTTTCGTGATGAGATTCGCCAGGCTGAATCGGCTCAACTGGAAGCGCTGCTTAAAATACTTAAGATTCTCGGCGGGGAGGTTACGGTCGAATCAGTTCCAGGGGAAGATAAAGGCTCAACCGCGGTATCATCGGTGGAGTCTGCCCAGCAAAAGTCAGAGAATACTTCAAATCGGGGTGAGCCAAATGAATAGGTCGAGAATAGTATCGGTCCAGGGAGCAGGATACAGACGGCAGAGGACGGACTTTTGTTTTCTGTTTTCTGTCATCTGTTTTCTATTCCTTCCGGCGGGCTGTCGTTTCTATGAAGCTTCTGAGCCGATGCCGAGGTACTCGTATTTAAGTCCGTATAAGGATCTTACTGCTGTAGGGAGAGTGGCTATTGTCGAGTTAGACAACGATTCTGCTTATCCCAAAATTTCTACTGATATAACGGAAGCACTTTTTCTTGCTTTGCAGAAAAAGCAGCTATTTGGCTTGACAATGGTCCACCAGGACGATGCTGCTTGGCGAAGTTTGGAGATTGAGCCGGACACGGACACAGTGTATACCCTTGAGCAGTTATTTGTGATATATGATGTACTAAAATGCGATGCGCTGTTGGTAGGAACTGTTACCGAATATAAACCCTATCCTCATATGACTGTTGGTCTTCGCTTGAGGCTTTTGGACCTGAGCGATGGCCAGTTACTGTGGGCCGCAGAGCAGGTTTGGGATAGTGCCGATAAAACAATGCAGCGTACGATAAAAAAGTATTATCAAAGTCAAACGCTTTCGGACCAAGAGTCCTTAAGTGAACAGATGACAATTATAAGCCCCCTGAAGTTCATTGGATTTATAGCATATGAGGTCGCGGAAACTTTGCAGGCTAAATGATGAATTTGAACATATCGGCTCTTTTGGGTGTAGACTTTAGATTAAAAAGAGAAAAAATTTCACAAAACTATTAAAGTTTTACAAAAAACTTGCGAAAAGGATTATAGAACGAGGGTTCTGAAGGAATATTAGTGCTATGATAGATAAGATTGATACAAGTCAAATTCAAGACATCGTAGGCAAATTGCCGTCGAAACAGGCCGATTTGCCCAAGGCGCCGATAGATAATAATGCGGATGCTTCACTACAAGCCGATTATGCCTCTTTAATTAGCCGGGCAACACAGATTCCCGAGGTCGACACTGAGATTATCCGAAAGGCACAAGAATTGTTACAATCCGGCCAACTTGAAAGTCCAGAAAACATTCGAGAAGCGGCAGAGAATATTATAAGAAACGGAGTTTAACCCCCCTAAGGCAGGGAATCTTAAATCGCCAGGCTAACGGACGATGTTCGTTACCAGGCTGAGATAAAGCTCATAAATCCGACGGGAAATTCTGTACACTTAGTATTATCCGTGTGCTCGTCTTTTACATCTCTGCTTATCCGCTCAAGCCTAATAATAAAATTGTAATGAAACTATCAAATATGGAATTAGAAGCTGCAATAGGGACCAAATTTAGAAAGCTCTGGAAGTATTACTTCCTGCAAAGCATACTGGCTACCGCTCTTTTCTCTATTCTCGTCATCGTCTTGGGTAGAGAAAAAATGGTCTTGATCAGCACAATGGGTGCCACCACATTTATTGTTTTTGCAATGCCTAATACCATTCCGGCGAAAAGAAGAAACGTTGTTGGCGGCCACTTGATTGGCTTGGCTTCTGGAGCTATTTTCTATTTCATTACTTTGCCTTATTTCCTCGGATACCCACTCGCAGTCGGAGTAGCTATTTTCTTTATGGTGGCTTTGGATGTCGAACATCCCCCAGCCGCAGGCACAGCTTTAGCTGTGGTAATAAATGAGGTTTCTTGCGATGCTTTCGTTACTATAATGCTAAGTGCCGTAATCTTATCTCAGTTTCGCCACTACTTAAGGAGGCACATCAAAAATCTGTTATGATTGTGGCCAAATGGGCCAAGATTCAAGCGTAAAAATCGAGAAGTCGTCTGCGTGGACAATTTCGCTTAGATGTTTTCAGCTTGCCTGATGTGACTTTATATGTAGCCGAATTTATAGCATGGCTTTTTGTCCCGTCCTGAGCCGGGTCGAAGGAAATGTTTTGAGGAGGTATATCATTAGTTCTGCGATACTTGTTTTTTGATGAATCGTCCCGAAGCCTGCGATCAACAAATGGGGCAGATTTAATGACTTTGCTTGAAACTTTTTTCATTTCAGCCCCCCTCTATTGAAAGTTTACTAAATTACAGCAGGCAAACCAAAGCAAACCGTATCTAAAAAAGCTCCAGGACTTATATTGCTTCCGCCTGATGTCGATAAACTTCGTAGCGGATTAGTATTATGGGACAAGAAGAAAAAGATTTTTGATGAATTGTATAAGAAAGCTATTTTGTTCTCTTTGCGTATCAAACTTGACAATTTGTGGTGAAACCTTATAATATAAAGAGGGATAAGGTGTTGTTTTGACGCATTTTATTGATTTCTTTTTAAGTATATGCTGTCACCGGACCGGCGACGGCTAAACATTGGCAGCGATTATGACCCCAGAACAACCTATTGATACTTATAAAAAGCTTGACCATGAGCCGAAGATGCACCGTTTCTTCCGTGCTGCTATCAAGACTCATGCAAACGACCTGCATCTAAAAGTCGGTCAGCCGGCCAAATTACGCCTCTATGGACAGTTAAAGAGTACTACCGGTGAAGCATTAACCCAGGAGCAAATGGAGGAGATGGTCTTTGAGATTCTCACGCCCGGCCAGAAAGAGTTTTTTCTGCAACACGGCACTCTCGATTTTGCTCATGAAATCGATGATGAGAATCGCTTCCGAATAAACGTATTTCGCCAGCGGGGTGTTATCAGCCTTGCTGCAAGGCGGGTAAGCGCGTATGTACCAACCTTTGAAGAGCTGCATTTACCGTCGGTATTGGAAACAATAGCCGATGCCAATCATGGTCTGGTCTTGGTGGTAGGGCCGACCGGCTGCGGTAAAACTACCACAATAGCATCGATGATAAATTATATAAACCGCACTCGCTTATGCCATATCATAACTATCGAGGACCCTATTGAATATCTATTCAAAGACCAAAAGGCAATAGTATCGCAAAGAGAGATCGGCCTCGATGTGCCGGACTACGAAGATGCACTGAGGTATCTGATGCGGCAGGACCCGGATGTTGTATTTATTGGCGAAATGCGGGATGCTAAGACGGTTACGGCTGGCATGAGAGCTGCTGAAACAGGTCATTTGGTCTTTGGAACTTTGCACTCGGCAAATGCCTCACAGGCTGTTCATCGGCTTTTAGACCTGTTCCCACAAACAGAGCGAAATCTAATCAGACAAACTTTGGCTATAGCACTGCGGGCGATTCTCAGCCAGGTATTGTTACCAAGCATCAGAGAAGGCATCGACAGAATACCTGCGGTCGAGGTGCTGCTGGCAAATCCAGCCGTTAGAAAACTAATTTCGGATGAACGTGAAGCTGATCTTCCCAGTGTTATACGAAGCTCGAAACAAGAAGGTATGCAGGACCTTACAGACAACCTTTGTGAGTTAGTAAAAAATGGTTCTATAGACCCCAAAGACGCATATAAATATGCACCAAATAAAGATGAGTTGAAGATGGCACTAAAGGGCATCAGAACCACAGCCGAAGGTATACTATGATTGGTAACTGGTAACTGGTGATTGGTAATTTGCCATTTAACTAATTACCATTCACTATTTAACCAATTACCATTTAACCAATTTGTAATGGAGCATCTTATGCTGGATTTAGCAGTAATTTACATCCAGTACGGCACCTATTTATCCATAATAGAATTTGTTGTTTTTTTGGTCTTTTTCTTTTTATGGCTGATGCTGTTAAACTGGGTTTATGCTGATGCCACAGTAGTAGAAATCAATGCGGCTTTCTGGACGGGCCTCATTTTCGGTGCGGGCATTGCAGCGACGATAGTCTGGCTGGTTTTGCCTGCCAAATTCACCATTATTGCAATGGCGTTGTACCCAATAGTGGTAGGAGCAACAGCTCTACCTTATGTCAAGCAACGCAATACTCGGGTTTTGGATGTAGATAGTGTTCTTACTATCCAGCACTTTAAAAGCTTGATATCCGGCAAAAGCGCTAAAAAGGTTGACAGCGAGAATTTTATTTTTACGACGGCGAATAACAACGAGGTTCCTGTGCCACAGCCTAAAACGGGTGAATTTTTCGGCTATAGGGCTGCTTATGAGATATTGAACGATGCTATATGGCGAAGAGCGAGTACCATTACTTTGATTTCACAGCCTGAAAATTGTAAAGTTGCTTACTACATTGATGGGGCACAGGTAGAGCAGCCGACCATGTCAAGGGATCAAGCAGAGTATCTCGTTCGTTTTCTCAAACAGCTTGCCAGTCTGGACGTTAATGAAAAGCGAAAACCACAAAAAGGAAAATTCAGGACCAGCAAGGATAAAAAAAATACAGAATGGGAAGTAACTACTGCTGGTTCCACCGCTGGAGAGCAGGTAAGAATCAAGCATGTATTAAAAGAGCACATGGAAAGACTTTCTGAGTTTGGTTTGGCGCCGGACCAATATGAAAAACTAAATAAATTTCGCCAGTTAAAACAGGGTTTGTTTATCATATCCGGCCCACCAAAAAGCGGTGTAACTACCACGCTTTATGCTCTGCTGCGCAACCATGATGCCTTCATCAACAGTATAAATACACTTGAAAGGCAACCTGCTGCAGAACTACCGAATATCACTCAAAATGTCTTTACACTCAGCGATACTGGTACTACCACGTACGCCAAAAAGCTACAGGTGGTGATAAGAATGGGGCTGGACATTATTGGTGTTGCCGATTGTGAGGATGCCCAAACGGCCCGAGTTGCTTGTGAAGCCGCCAAAGATGGTAAAGTTGTGTACGTTATAATAAAAGCCGACAGCGTAATACAAGCATTCGGTATATGGATGAAGTTAGTCGGCGATAGAAATATCATAGCTGAAACCCTTCTTGGCATAAGCAATCAAAGACTAATTAGAAAACTCTGTAATGAGTGCAAACAGGCATACGCGCCGGACAAGGAGCTTCTGCGAAAATTCAATCTTCCAGCCGAGAAGGTCAAGGCTCTTTACCGTCCAGGAAAAGTCATATATGATAAACGCGGAAAACCAAGAACCTGTGAAAGCTGTCAGGAGACAGGTTTTATTGGCAGAACGGGTGCATTCGAGACCATCTTAATAAATGATGAACTAAGAGAAAGCATAAAGCACATAAAGTCGCTGTCGGACCTTGGCACACAATTTAGACGTGCCAAGATGCTTTATCTACAGGAACAGATACTTAAAAAAGTCATTGGCGGCATAACGTCGGTGAACGAAATGATTAGAGTGCTTTCAACATCTAAAATCAGAAAAAGGAAACAACAATAACCACGCCCAGCGCTGAGCAGGGCCGGAGAGACCCTTATGACTGGCTCGATTATAATGTTAGCTGTGGTATTAATAATGGTAGGCTGTGCTGTTTTTCTATTTTTAAAAGGTACGTTTATTAAAGCCTTTGCTATGGCGATAGCTGCTGTCTGTGCCAGCACGGTTGCTCTGGGCTTTTACGCTGTTTTGGCAAACACTCTGGTTAGTTTTAGCAGTAATAGCGATTTGCTCACGAAGTGGGGACCACTACTTTGTTTTGTATTATTGTTTATTGTGGTCTTTGCCGTACTACAAACAATCATCAATTTGCTGAGCCGTCAGCCGATTGATTTGGGGCTTTGGCCTGAGCGCATTGGGCGGATTGCCTGTGGTGCCTTCTTAGGCTTCACATTATCCCGTGTCTTATTTGTGGTTCTTATCATGAGTTTGTTGCCTGGACTGCAAACAAGCAGTATGGGAAAATATCTTGGTTACAAAGGATTCAATCCTCCGAAGCATACTCAGCCTCGGCAGGTCGGGACTAAATCCCGACAAGTCGGGACTGGCCAGCGTGAATCCAACACAACAGAAAGGTCAAAAAGCACTTCTGAAAGGAGAAAACTCAGCGACACCAGCAGGTCGGTTTTAGGCCCTGATTTTGATTAATAGTACTTGAATTGCCGATATGCGATTGCCGAATTACGTCCATTCTCCGTAGCACTGCGAAGGATGAAATTGAAAATTGCAAATCTCCACAGGACACCTTACGGTGGTAAATTGAAAATCGAACTATTGGTGCTTAGCTGCAAACAAGCATTTCTTGCAAATCCAGTTCCATTAGATGCTCAAGGTAGATGTTTAATTCATCTTCGGAAAATTGAGCAAGAAACTCCGGCCTGGCGGTTTTGTTGATTTCGCAAATGCAGTCTATCAACTCCCTTTTATCCATATTAGATATCCTTTCTTTAATTGGTTAAATGGTAATTGGTAATTACCAGTTACCAGTAACCAATAGACAAGTATCGTCAGACAGCGATTCTTTTCTTTAACCTACCAGAAA
>Ga0315532_1001769_pt1 | contig 15545 bp, 14 predicted proteins | sample SalMarWE160370MG_FD_203082 | JGI IMG/M metagenome (GOLD analysis project Ga0315532, IMG submission 203082) | Salt marsh sediment microbial communities from the Plum Island Ecosystem LTER, Massachusetts, United States - Salt Marsh Sediment WE1603-70 ... | reverse complement strand
TTATTGCATACTATACTTTTAAAAAAGTATACAATTCCGGATGTACAGGTCACCCGAGTATTGATGACCATGAAGATATTGCCAATGAACTCATACCGTTTTACAGAAGAATAATGGGCTGGTAGATCAATACAAAAGTGTTTGAGTCCATTATGTTATCCTATACGATAAAAAACATACTGTTTGGAGGAAAACAGGAAACGTATTATTTCTCGTCCTTTACATGCAATCCACATTCATTATGTTCTGGATCTTCCCACCACCATCGTCCGGAACGAAAATCTTCGTCAGGTTTTGCTGCCCTGGTACACGGCTGACAGCCAATGCTTGGAAATCCCTTATCGTGCAGAGTATTATAGGGGACATCAAATTTTTTTATGTATTCCCAAACATCCTTTTCTGTCCAATACAAAAGAGGATTGACCTTAATAACCTTGTGAGCATCCTCCCACTCAACCAGTTTTGTATTAAAACGTTGTAAAGACTGATCTTTTCTTAAACCTGTTACCCAGACATCATTTCCCGGCAATGCTCTTTTTAAAGGTTCAATCTTTCTGACATAACAACATAACTTCCTGTTTTCAATACTTTCATAGAACAGATTGATCCCCTTGCTATTTACCATTTCTTCAACTTTATCTCTGTCAGGAAAATAAACCCGGATCCGGATCCCGTATTTTTTATTTGTTTTTTCAATGAGTTCATAAGTTTCAGGAAACAACCGACCGGTATCAAGCGTGAAAACAGATATACACCTGTTTATCTTAAAAATCATATCAGTAAGAACCTGGTCTTCTGCACCCATGCTCGATCCTAATATTACCTTATCAGGATAGTTGGTTAAAAAGTAATGCAATATCTCCTCTGCACTTTTACCCTGAAGTTTTTCATTCAGTTCTTCAACACTTTTTTTCATCTATACATGGTATTATTGAGTTTTCAACTTCTTCTTGAGAGTAATGCTTAGAACAAATTATATTTAAATACCGGCAACAAACGAACTTTTAGTATACCAATTTATTGCCTGATCAATATTATTTCTCTTCTGCAAAAGTAGTACTATTTGCTGTTTATTAAGAAACCTTTGAACAGCCGATATGTTTAGAAGGAGTTGATAATTTGCCGAAATTCCTCGGTTTGTTCGTATTCAGCAATGCGATCAGCACGACCAAATTCCAGCCAGATGTTTTCATCGTGTCTGAATCCTATTATTTTATGAGTTTCCATCAATCGCAGATACAAATCTATAATTGAAAATGCACCCTTTTCTGTTATCAGTTGAAATATTTCAGGTTGAATGATTTGTATTACACTAAAACCTAAGACATATTTGGCTTCAGTCTGACATTTCCCAACGATTTCACCTGTTCTGTTATCTCGCCATCCACAAAGTTTCATTTTTTCATCGAACAACAATGATCTTGTTGTATTTCTATCTTTCACTGCCAAAGTTACAAGTGGCTTTTGTTCAAAATGAAATTTCATCATCCGGGTTAAATCCAGATCACTAAGCACATCAACACCCATCATGAGAAAAGGTTCCGTACCATCCAGAAAAGCAGAAGCATGAACTATAGCACCACCTGTATCCATGAGCATATTTCTTTCATCAGAAAACGAAATATTAATACCAAACTGGTCATTTTTATGCACGTATTCAATGATCTGGTCGGCAAAGTGATGAATGTTGATAATGATTTCCTGAATACCATATTTCTTCAGATAACTTATCGCAAGCTCCAACATGGTATAACCACCAACTTCAATCAGTGCTTTGGGGGTTTCATTTGTCAGAGGTTTTAATCGCGAGCCAACTCCTGCAGCGAGTATCATTGCCTTCATAAAGAAATTTACTTTTTTTGAGTTTGCACAGATGCTTTTTTGGGTACTTCTCGCAAACAATTTTTACAATAGAACTTTCCTGCTTTTGCACTTGATGTTTTCTTATTGGTTTTATTCTTTATGCACATTGTTTTTATCATCACCTGCCTCTGAAAGTTCGTAATGATTCAATTTTAATTTTATTTTATAATTTTTCAGCATGTATTGAAACAAATACTCAGCAGCATAAACCGAACGGTGTTGTCCTCCTGTACATCCAAAACTCACCATCAAATGCTCAAACTCCCGGTTTTTATATTCCTCAACAGTTGCAGCAACAATATTATTCACCTGATCCAGAAAAATCGACATCTCTTTCTTCTCTTTGAAAAAGTTGATGACTTCTCTATCTTTCCCGGTCAAACCCTTAAACTCCTCATACTTAGCCGGATTAGGCAAAGCCCTGCAATCAAAAACAAAGCCTCCTCCATTTCCGGTGAAATCCTCCGGAATATTTTTCCTGTATGAGAAGCTGTTTATGGTCAAAGTAAGTTTTCCAGGGATCAGTTCAGGAATGCGGAGTGAAATCTTCTGAATTATCTTTCGCAAAACACCTTTTAGATAAGGTATTTCGATGCCAAATTCAAAATGATCAAGTACCCATTCCATATTTTCTATCGCCTGGGGAATACTTTCAAGGAAAAATGACTTTCTCTCAAAATATCCCCTGTATCCATAGGAACCAAATGCCTGCAGTATTCTTATAAGAACAAAGGCAGGGTAATATTTGAGAAAAACATCTTTATTAAAAAACGGCTGATGCGAATACACCTGCAAATAATAGTCAAGCAATTCCTGACGCTCCTCCGATGTAAGAGATACTTTCGCCTCGAAAAGCAGGGATGCAATGTCATATTGTAAAGCTCCTTTTCTTCCTCCCTGATAATCAATAAAATATACCTCGTTATTGTATATCATAATATTTCTTGACTGAAAATCACGAAATAAGAAAAAATCATCAGGAGCTTCCATTAAGAAATCTGCCAGACTTTTAAAATCATCTTCCAGTTTTTGCTCATGAAAAGTCACATAAGCGAGTTTCAAAAAGTAATATTTGAAATAATTTAAATCCCATAGAATAGATTGTTTATCAAATGCACATCGGGGATAGCATATCGAAAAATCAAAATTACGTACAGAATTGTACTGAATCAGAGGCATTTGATCAATTACCTTTTTGTACCATCGGATGTAATCAGAATCGCGATTTTTCCTGTATTCTTCTACCAGATCATACAATTTTGTATCACCTAAATCCTCCAGAATGTAAATGCCTTTGTCCAGATCCGAAGCGAAAACTTTGGGAACATTTACATTCACTTCTTTCAGTTTTTCAGTTACGTATAAAAATGCCCTGTTTTCATCCCGGTCAGAGTTATATGCTCCAATTACAGAAACGTCTGTTCCGGTTATTCTATAGTATCTTCTGTTTGAAGCTGATAATGGCATGGGAAATATTTCTGAGGGAGGTTTTGAAAAAAGCTGACTGAATAACTCCTGCAGATCCTGGTAGTGTTGATACATTTCAGTAAGATTTAGATTTGTTCTTTAACCAAAGCAAAAATCGTCTGTAAAACCTCATCAACATGCCGTTTTTCAGTATTTGTCTGCGCACACACAAACCGAAGGACAAATTTACCATTCACAATGGTATGAGACATATATGCTTTTCCCGATTTATTAATACTCTCAAGCAGTTCAGCATTTTTTTTATTCAGCTCTTTCAATCCAGATGAATATTCAGGTTTTATGCTAAAACTTACCACTGATAAGCTTCTTGGAACAACAAGTTCAAACCAGAGGCTGCCACTGATCTTTTCCTCAAAATATTCTGCAAGCTGAATATGCTTTCTGATCTTCTCCTGTATTCCTTTTATTCCAAAATTTCTGATCACAAACCATAGTTTAAGGGCTCTGAACCTGCGTCCCAAATGAATACCCCAGTTGCTGTAATCGTTCACCTCATGATCAATCTCTGTCTGAAGGTAATGAGGAACCAGACGAAATGTATTCTGAAGATGTTCTTTGTCTCTTACAAAAAGGACCGAGCAGTCGAAATTAGTAAACATCCATTTATGAGGATTTAAAACAATGCTGTCAGCATTCTCTAAACCGGATATTTTCTTTCTGAATTCAGGCAAGATCAATGCTGTTCCGGCAAAAGCGGCATCAATATGAAGCCAGATATTGTATTTTTTTGCAATTTCAGCCAGTTTTCCGATAGGATCAATGGCGCAGGTACCTGTAGTACCCAGTGCGCCTACTATGCATGCAGGTTTGAATCCCTTCAACAGATCTTCACTGATTGCCTTTTCCAGATCGCCGGCAATCATCCTGCATTCGTCATCGACCTGTATTTTCAAAAGATTCTCACTGCCAATTCCGGCAATACGCACAGCCTTTTCAACGGAAGAATGAGCTTCTTCAGAGCAGTAAACCCTGATCTTTTCAGAAAACAATCCTTTGGGATTCGATTGAAAACCGGTAATTTTTTCCCTTGCAACTAAAATTGCACACAAGTTAGCCACAGAACCCGTATCCTGAATAACACCTTTGAATACATCAGGAAGTCCTATCATTTTTCTCAGCCAGTCTGTAACAACTTCTTCCAGTTCAGTAGCAGCAGGGGATGTGATCCATTTCATACCCTGAACGCCAAGAGCAGCAGTAAGAAATTCTGCATATACCGAAGGCACGCTTGCATTGGCAGGAAAGTAGGCAAAATATCTTGGACTTTGCCAATGTGTAATGCCCGGAATTATTTTCTCCTGAAAATCATTGAAGATAATGTCAAATTTTTCCGGATTTTCCGGTGCCTTATCTGCTATTGTTTTTTTTATGTCACCATACTTCACTTCAGAACGAACAGGAAAATTTTCAACATCTGCAAAATAATCTGCAATCCAATTGATAATTCTTAGTGCATCCTCTTTAAACTCTTCTTTATTAAACATTTAAATCAATAAATTAGAAAACTTTCCAATGCAATAAATGCAAATGAAAGCTGTGTTTATGACAAGCCTGTTTTGCAATTATAAAATGATTTAATAAATTTAGTTGAAACAGACCAAAGAAAGACTATGAAGTTACAGATTTATACCTCAAAAGAGTTAAATTTTGTAGAATTAAATTATACAGGAGGCAACGATACTTACATCAGGTGTGATAAAGAATCGAAATACATTGACAGTATTGTTTTTAATTTATTTACACCGTGTTTTGAAAGTGCCAATAAGCTTTATGAATATTATGGCCCGACAAAATACAATGCCCGAAAGATAATCCCTTTAAGAAACGAGTTGATCAAACATGCAGAAAAGCTCGAAAGTTTAGATTCTGCCGATTCTTTCATAAAACATATCAGCTCGCATTTTCTGGGCAAAGATTTTATTGAGGCACTTAATGCAGATTCACCCGACTGGAAAAATGACTGGGAAACTTACCTTAAAAAGCTAATCTCCGTTAACAAAGAAATGATAGTGCTTACAGAAAAATGCGCTGATGAAGAGAAAATACTATGGGTAGTGGGGTATTAGTTCACATCCAACCTGCTGTTAATTCCATATTCACTTTCCCTAAAATTCTATTTCTTAAAAGCAATGATTTTACCTTGATTGGTGCCAATATAAAGGGTGCCATCAGATCCTATAGTTGGTTGTCCGGAACCTATTCTCAAAGAGTATTTCCATTTTAGTTCACCCTCATTGGTCAGGGCATACAGGAAACCATCATAGCTTCCGATATAGACATGTCCGCGGGCATCCAGCGTCGGTGTTGAAGCCAGACCATCGCCTGTTTTGTATTTCCATTTTTCCGAACCATCGGGATTCAAAGCATATACAAATCCATCATTACCTCCGAATACCACCGTATGATTATTTCCTACGGCTGGGCGGAGCCATGCTCCTTCAGCAACCGGAAATTGCCAGAGATCATTACCATCAGCAGTTAGAGCAATTATTCCGTTTTCCGAGCCAACATAAACAGTCCCGTCAATATCCAGGGCCATATCATAACTTATGTCAGTATCTATCTGCCTCTGCCATTTTAATGTTCCGTTGGGGTTTATTGCATACACGATATTATCGTAATCGATCGTGATGATAGTTCCTTCAACTGTAAGAGCCGGTGAAGAGGCAGTACTACGTTCCGTGGTATATTTCCATCGCATTCCTCCTTCCGGTGAAATAGCATATAAATATCCTCCTCCGTCAGCTAAATAGATTGTTCCGTCAGGTGCTATGGTAGCAGCACCGCTTACACCTCCGTCATACTGATCTTCCGTTTCATAATCCAATGTTTCATTCCCTGCAGGATCCAGGGCAATTACTCCTCCGTTCGTACGACTGTATAACGGATCATAATAATACCCGGTAGCATACACAGTTCCATCTGCACCCAATGTTGGCATGGTCCACAAATAATACCCTATATAGGCATTCCATAACAAATTGCCCGATGAATTTAGCTTGATCATAGACATCCAGACCATGGAATAAAGATTGCCCTCGTCGTCGATCACCGGAGATATTGCATCTTCTGCATGATACCCCGGACTTGCATCGTAAATCCAGGCCACCGTGCTATCATCAGGTCCGTTGTACGGACTTTGTGAACTTCTTCGCGAATCGTGCCCGTCACAGGGCCAGGGGGAATTCAGCATACCCATAAGACCTGTTGAATCAACGATCTCCCCGGGTGTATAGTCGCCATTATCCTTTTCACAACCTTCAAAGGATAGCAACAGGAATATGTATAACACTATACTAAATAAAAAATGCTTTTGTATTGACATAGTAATTATGGTTTTAGTGATCCAATCTGCACTCTTCTACTGTTTTGTATAACTGAAATGATAAAAATATAAGAAGTGTTACAAAAAGCATTTATTTTTATAATAAATTGACAAAAAATTGTAATCTTTTATCCTTTCAAGTCATATCCGTAATGGAAAGTACTGACAATTTCAAAACATTCATTGCAGCTCTTGCAAAAGGAGAAGCAAATACAAGAGCCATTGAGTTTATCGGGATCATTGTCAGAAACTGGTGCCGTAAAAACAAACTGGAGATACAATGGATAGCTTTTGAAAATATGGTTTGGAATGATGTTGAATTCTATAAAAACATCCATTCTGCTATAATGAAAATTATCAGGAGAGAAAATATTAAGACCTATAGTAATTATAAAGCACTGATACTCAATACTGCAGAAGAAATGCTGAAGAAAGGATTTGAAAATTTTAATACCCTGCTGATAGAAAAGAACAACCTTGCCTGGAAATGCGTGGAAGAGCAGTTGAAAGTATATGCCTTCAAGTGGCATAGCAGCAGGAATTATGGGAAGGATTCAGACTGTCATGATCTTCACTGGTCTGCGATACATATTCTGTTTGAAAAACTATCTTTTAAGAAGCTTTACTTTAGGAGTTCCTTCGAACTGAAATCCTATTATTTCAGGATACTTGAGAATAAAATGAAAGAACACCTTCGGGAAAAAAAGAAAGAAAACCGTATGAGCCGGGAAATACCGGAATTATTTTATGATACTGATGATTCAAAAGAAGATGATCTGATATGCTTTGTGAAAAAAGAGATCAATAAGCTGGCTGAAAATGAAAAATATATTATACAGGAGTATTTTATCTATGAAAAAAAGTTGACGGAAATTGCAGAAGAATTAAATATCTCTGCTGAAAATTGCCGGGTTATCAAACACAGGGCTTTAAAAAAGTTAATGGAAAGTATTCCTGAACGCGAAAAATTGTACGCTTTAAGTTAAACACATTGTATGAAGCTGAATCATAATATAATAGAGGAAAAAGACATGATAGAGAATTATGTCTTAGGAAAGCTGAATGAGGAAGAAGAATCAGCTTTTGAAGAACATATTCTTGGTTGTGCGAAATGCAGGCGCAAATGCGAACTTCTGGAAACAATAATCGCAAGCTCGGAACACAGATTAATTGAAGAATACGATACTTTGCAGACAAACAAAACCAAAAAAATAACATTGCCGGCATCTTATAAAATACTGTGGCGCGCTGCTGCTGCAATACTAATTCTGGCAGGTGCAGCTTACCTTATAACAAATACCGGTAAGTTTCATCCTGCAGACCGTAAAAATCAACCGGTGGCTGAAAATTATATGACGGATACTTCGAATAAAAGTATAAGCGATAGTTCTGCTGTAAGCATTGATAAAATCAAAAACCAAGAGCCTAAACAGGAAGAACCCAGGATTGAAAAGTATGAACAGGAAGAATATGCATTACTCGCTGAGGCTTTTGATCCCTCTCCTGTTTTCGAAAGTGCAATCCAAAATCAACTTCGCAGCAATGGTATTGCAGTAACTTCACCTTCAGATTCGGCAATATTTAAAAAAAATCAGAAGATTGTTTTCTTATGGCATACTGATTCAGCTATGGATATTATGCTCATCCTGAGAAAAAATACCGGAAATACTATTTTTAAAAAAAAGGTTCAATCCCCTTATTCCAAAACAATCGATATTTCCGGATTGTATTACTGGCAACTTGCAGTTCATGATGAGGTTGTTTATACCGGAAAGTTTTTGGTAAAATGATGGGTATGCAAATACGCCGCAAATCTTCTTTAGTCGGTGTCAATTAAAGTAAAACCTCCCCAAAACAGAGGGTATGCATGGTTTTTATTCCTTATCATTTCCAGTTTTGCCTTCTGCAAAGCCTCTGAGTATGATTTGCCCTGCAGAAGATTAGAATAAAACAGCACCATAAGTTCTTGTGTGCTTTTGTCACCAACCTTCCATAAGGAAAATATTATGTTTGGGATTCCGGAACAAAGAAAACCTCGCGTTATTGAAATTATTCCTTCTCCTTTAACCATTTTCCCTGTTCCTGTTTCACAAGCGCTAAGTACTACAAGATCGGCATTTAAATCAAGTCCATATATTTCAGAAGCATACAATACTCCATCAGTGCCAGAAATTGCCTTATCTGCCTGCTCTGTCCGGTAAGTTTCACTGTCCTTTTCGGATTGTGAAAATATTAATCCCGAAAGATCCGGGTGATTTTCATTGATCATACCGTGTGTGGCAATGTGAATGTATTTGTATTTCCCGGATTCCTTTCTGAATATCTCCTCATTGGCCATGGAGTATAAATAAGCGCTCGCGGACAGGCCATTATTTTGAAAAAGGGATATGATCTCCTGCACCTCATTTTTCGAAAAACTCAGCTCATTGAATGTAAATCCGTCAATCGAAACAGAACGCAAAGCCATTTCATCATTCTTAAGGACATCAACAATAGGTTTGCCCTGTATAATCATTGAATTGTTCGAGCTGTCAGAATCGAAAACCGGAGCAAAACCGATAAAACCACTGGATGAGGATTCATGAACCGGTCGGTTTCCTGCGTCATTTAATAACGTAGAGCTTGTATAACGATAACTTATAGGAAACCGTTTTACCAGGTAATTCAAATCGGTAAAAACAAGATCCTCCTTATTATTCGTCTCACTGAACAGAGTTTCATAAGGCAAATAGTAAAGTGCTTTATCCGGTATAATGATTGCATGTTTTTTATTGCTGATCCGATCTTCAATGGGTGATATTAATAGATTATAGAGAAAAGAATTCGTTTGTCTGTATGTATCGAAATCGTATGTTTTAACAGATCTCAAATAATCATGGATGGATTTTTCAAAGGCAGTATCAATAGTCTGCCTGAAAAGATAATGAGACCTATTATCAAACAATGATATATAGAGAGAAGTATCGGATATATTGTACGATACTAATACTTCATTTGTATCCCTTAATTCACAAACTGTTTTCACTAAAGGCAATTCATTTACAGGAATCAACTGGTTTAATTTCGGGTAGTTCAATGCATAGAAAGACTGGAGATCATCATACTCTTTTTCAAGGCTGAACAATCTGCTGTACAATTCTCTTGTTACGATAAGGTCTTTTGTTGTATCATTTTTTTCTTCCAGTTCTATCAATTCTGCTTTGCACGAGCGAATTGTTGAGATCAGCTCTTTTTCTTTCATCCTGAGAGAATCAGAAATACCTACATTTACTGCCAGGTCGTTTTTCATTAATACATCACGCAAAATACCATGCTTGCTTCTTTCCATCAGATTATGTATTGTTTCCAAAACAGTAGAATCCCTGCTCGCCTTGAAGTACACATAGGACGTATTGATTGCATCGCAGAATAAATCCGAGTGTTTTTCGGACAAATATTCTTTTGATTCTTCAGCTGAATAACTTCGCCTCATTTCTTCAGTGAGATCAACAGCATGTTGGTATGCAATTACAGATTTTTTTAAATCATCAATTTTTGAAATGTCTTTATGATACCGATGAAAATAAATCATGGCTTTTAATTGAAGCGACCACAGATACATTTTATAGTCCAATATGATCGTATCCAATACTCCATCGTCATTTTCTATTATTCTTCTGTTTATCTGCATTGCGTAATCAACATAAAATAATGCCGAATCGAGTTCATTGAGTTCATTGTAGTTTTCAGCTTTATTATTTGCATAGACAGCAATATCCGGATGTACATAATTCGCGAAACAATGACGGAGGGAATGTATTGCTTCATCAAATTTCAGGTTTGCCTTCCTGTAATCTTCCATTCTGAAATAGATATCTCCCATATTATTCAAAACCTGGGCAATATCCGGATGGTAATCACCGTATATGTCTTTTTTAATAGTGTAAGATCTGTTGTGATAGTCAAGGGCCTTGTCGAACTCGTTAAAATGACGATATACATTGGCAAGATTCATATACGACATGGCAATGTCAGGATGATTTGCGGGAAGCGATTTTTCTCTTATTGACAAAGCTCTGTGATGATTTTCAAGAGCTTTCTCATAGTCGCCTATCGCTTCATAAATGGCTCCAAAATTATTATAGCACATTGCTGTGAGTGGGTGTTCTTCACCCAAAACAGTTTTTCGTATAGTAAAGACAGATCTTTCATAGTTCAGAGCTTTCTGGTAATCTCCTTTCTCATAATAAATGACACACAGGTTGGTATAACTTGCTGCTGTATTCAAATCATTTTCACCCAGAACCTTCAGACGTATAGCCAGGGCTTTCTCATGCATGATTGAAGCCGAATCCAATTTGCCCAGATCCAGGTAAACATTTCCCAGATTATTATACCCTGCTGCCATTAAATGGTGATCCTCTCCATGTAATTTACGCACTATCCCTGACGCCTTCCTGTAGTATGTAATTGCTTCCCTGTAATTCCCTGCCCATGCATGCACTATAGCAAGATTACCATATGCCGACGAGGTTTCAATATGATTCGGCCCGTAATAGTCCTCGGACAATTGGACGGATCGTGTCATATAATGAGCAGCTTTAATAAAATCGGAATAATTACACAATATCCGTGCTTTTAAAGAATAGCAGTCAATCAATATTTTGGATGAATCACCTGCCAGTTGAGGTGATTTTTCAATAGCAAGTTCGACCAGGGTATTAGCACTGTCAGTCAAATTTTTAAAGGAACAGATAAAGGAAGTCTCTACGAGAGCCTCAAGGTATTCTTTATTCAAACCCTGCTCTGAAAATAATATGGCGGATTTCATGAAGTAAAATCCTGCACTATCAAATTCCTGCACTCTTCTTAACGAATCTGCTTTATTAAATAATCTGAAAGCTGTACTGTCAGTTGGAGATTGACCTCTGAGAATTTCGTGAAACGAAAAAGATAACAGCAGTATTCCAGCAATGCAAAAGAAAGGCCGTCTACTTTTCATAATTGATGCAATTTGGTTTGGGTAGCAATACAAAGGTTAATAAACAATAAATATCGTGCAAATAATAAAGTGTCGGGGACAAATCCAAAATTTAACCTCAAAATATTACTGTAATCTGTGAGCAGTAATCAGTATTCAGTATTCGGTGTTCGGTGTTGAGTTTTGTCTTTTGGGATTTATTTTTATTTTGATTTTTGTGATTTGGAGTTTTAAGATTGGTAATCCTTCTATAGGATCGTGAAATTATAATTTCCATTTTCCTTTTCGTGTTGGATGTTTCAGCGAATTTTTAAGCATATCCAGAAATGCTTCCCGCGGGATATCCTCAGCACCCAAACTACGCATATGTGTGGTTGATTGCTGTACATCGATGAAATCAAAATTATTGGTTTTTGCATATTCACACAGATAAAAAAGTGCCACTTTGGAAGCATTGGTCAGTTTGTAAAACATAGATTCACCGAAAAATGCTTTTCCCAATGACAATCCATACAATCCACCAACAAGTTTCTCCTCAAAATAAGTTTCGAAACTATGTGCAAATCCTTCCAGATGCAATCCAATATATGCGTCTGACATTTCCTTAGTGATCCAGGTGCCTTTCTGGTTTGTTCTTCTTATTGTTGCACATTCTCTGATTACCTGATCAAAATGAGTATCGAGCTTCACGGTAAACATTTTTTTATTCAATATCTGTTTTAACGATTTTGAACACTTGAATTTATGTGGATACAATACCATTCGCGGATTGGGAGACCACCACAGAATCGGATTGCCCTCATTGAACCATGGAAACAATCCCTGAGTGTAAGCAGCCAAAAGAAATTCGGTTGAAAGATTACCACCAATAGCAACAAGTCCGTCATCATCTGCCTGGTTAGGATCAGGAAATTGTACCTCAAATGCCATATATTCGTGTAAATCTTTTATTTATCGCTTATTTTAATGCCTTAATGGACTAATAGTATTACTTTGGAAAAATATCCAAAACCTAATCCATCCATAACGTATACACTCATATCGAGTGCAAAAATAACAAATAATAAACAGCTGTCAGATGGATAAATATTTAAAAACCATAGAGAAAACCAGATCTGAAGAAGATAGCAAAATAGCCAATGTACAGACCAGAAATATATTAAATAAGATCAATGCTTTTATTTTCATTTTTGATGTCGGAAAACTAACACCTCTCTGGATAAATAAATATTTTTATACAAAGATGGGATATGCCAACAAAGATTTGCGGACACTTACAAAAGAAGATTTTCTTGCTCTTTTTCATCCAAAATCATTGCCCGTATTTTTGAACAGGATTAAATATTTACTTAAAAATACGAAGGATGATGTTAAAACCGTCTACCAGTTGAAAACCAAAAACAATGATTGGATCTATATGCTGACATCAAGTCGTATTTTTAAAAGAAATCAAGACGGGAGCATCAAATACCTTATAGGTTATGCTTCGGAAGTAAATCCCACTGAATTAAAACATCATCTCAAAGAAATGACACGTTTGAAACTAAAATGTGATAATCTGTCGTTGATAAACAATCTGAGCCGGAGAGAATTTGATATTATTCGTTTGATATCACATGGCTTTACCGATAAAGAAATATCTTCAAGACTAAACATTAGTATACATACAACAAAAACCCACCGAAAAAGGATTATACAGAAGCTTGAAGTAAAAAACACTGCGGAACTTGTTAAATTTGCCGTTGAAAATGAGATTTGTTAACAAGCTTGGGAAATCATAAATAAAAAGTTGTCCAATATATACAGATTACGAATTGCCGGGAAGCATTGCCCCCTGTTCCCTTTTTTTCAAGTTGTGATAAAACCATGTATCATAAAAATACTTATACATTGCTGAAAATAAGTGTGTTATTAAAAAAACAGTACGAAAACCTTTTTAAAAATACCTCTTAAGTGGTATTGTGAATGATAATCTGAGTATGTATTTTTATGCGAAAATAAGCCGTCAAAACCTAAAACTAAACGTTTAAAAAACCGGTGTTCTGCGCTAATTAAAGTTCTGTTATTTAACGAAATGCATTGGAACAATTTGGTTGAGTTTTTTATTAAAGCCGTAGCAAATGTATAATTGCTCCGGCTTTTTTAATTTAACACATGTTTTGGATACAAAAAAATAAATACCATAAGCTATCCCGAAAGAATGTCCGGAACAAAAAGTTATGGCCCAAAAACAGGCAACCTGCCGCAAAATAAATCCTTGTGCTTCATGAAACTACAAAACTACTGACATAGGGTTGTCACTTTGATGAAATATATTTGAGCCATAACTCTGAAAAAATTCTGCAGAGAGTAAATGAAAAACCAAACAGAAATGATGCTATTAATCCTTTAAAGCTTATGAAAATGGGAAAAATGATTGCGTGTTGTGGTTTAAATTGTGCTGCTTGCGATGCAAGAATAGCAACAATAGCAAATGATAATGAGTTGCGTACCAAAACAGCTGAAAAATGGATGGTCCAGTACAACGCACAAGGCATCACACCCGAAATGATCAATTGCACCGGGTGCAGAGAAGCCGGCGTCAAAATCGGGCATTGTGAACAATGTGAAATAAGGAAATGTGTGCTGTCGAAAGACTTTCAAACCTGTGCCGATTGTGACATGATGGAGAGTTGTGCATTGCTGAAAAAAATACACCAGTTTGCTCCTGAAGCACTGGAAAATCTGAAATCATTGAATTGATTCTACTTCTTGTCGGAAAAACATTTTCTTTTCATCGTTTGGTTCGTGAAAATGAGAATGCCTGTTAATAAGAGGTTATATAATACATTGGTTACTCAGTGACCCAATAGCTACTTAAATTATTTACTTTTTTGTATCTTACTGAACAAAAACAGGGTCAAACAACGTTAATAACATCTTACAACAGGAACGTTGTACACCATAATAAAATTATAAAACAGTTGATCTAACAACCAATTTTATTTACTATGAGAAAACTATTGACTATCCTGCTTATCCTCTTCATGATGATTTCAGGTCAATCCTTTGCACAAGGTCAGAAAGAGCAGACCAACGCTCAGATTAAACCAGCCTTACTGGTTATTGATATTCAGAATGCATACCTCCCTATGGTTCCCGAAAGGGAAAAAGAGGTAGCTATGTACTATATCAATGGCTTAATTGAACTTTTCCGCAGTCATGGCTATCCAATAATAAGGATTTACCATCTCAATAAAGAAGACGGGCCACAACCGGGTACGGAGCAGTTTGAATTTCCGTCTTCCGTATTGGTCAAACCCGAAGATCCCAAAATAATTAAAACCTATGGAGATGGTTTTAATAAAAGTGATTTGGATAAAGTGATCAGGGAACAGGGAAGCAATACGTTGTTCCTCTGCGGACTAAGTGCCGTAAGGTGTGTTCTGGCAACCTGGGTTGGAGCGCAAAACCACGATTACAGGGCCTTTCTTGTAAAAGATGCAATGATGAGTCATGATTCGGAATATACAAACAATGTGGAGGATATGTTCGATGCAGTGAGCTATGATGTGGTGAAATTAATCCTTGAAAATTCCGAAAAATAAAAAAACAATATTTATTAAATATAGGGAGATAGATTTTGTAATAAGCTGGAATAGATTTTTTACAATTCAAATAGCAAATTGTCAGACATCAAGAAGTTATCATAAAATAATTCCTATTGATCTGTTAACGTGAACCATGATAATATATACAATAACATTAAAATTCCGGCTTATTTTCTCACTCTCTCATTTTCCCATCTTCTCACATTCTCATCTTCTCACATTCTCATCTTCTCATTTTCCCACTCTCACTCCCACTCTCACTTTGCTTTTGTGCCCAGAACAGGACTCGAATCCCGATGCCAACCCTGTTACTCAACCC
>Ga0315532_1001766_pt1 | contig 15557 bp, 15 predicted proteins | sample SalMarWE160370MG_FD_203082 | JGI IMG/M metagenome (GOLD analysis project Ga0315532, IMG submission 203082) | Salt marsh sediment microbial communities from the Plum Island Ecosystem LTER, Massachusetts, United States - Salt Marsh Sediment WE1603-70 ... | reverse complement strand
AGATGCCCTCCACCGTAGGCGAGATGAGCAAATCTCACCGGCACAATCATTCTAACCACTGTTTCACTGCTTTCATTGCCTACGATCCTGTCAACGGAAATCAACTTCTCCCTGGCAAGCGCCTTTTCACACTGGGAAAGAAGTCGCCTTTCCTCCTCACTGAAAGGATGATCTATGCTGTTCTTGGTGAGCATCGCCGCTCTCGACGTAGGCTCGCTTTCAGCAGCAAAATTGCCATATATCGTCTTTCTGATGCCAAGCTCGATCTCCGTCAAGGTCCTAAGCTCCGCATCAGAGGGATTGTCAACCAACCTGTTCTCTTCTATAGCCTTTTTCCTGATCCTATCAGCAGTTCTGGCGAATTCTTCTAAATCGAACTCTTTTGACATCACAGCCTACCCTTTATCAATCTAGTCCCATAAAGTTCCTTAATCAGCGGCGCATATTGCCTTCCAGTATACGAGGTTACACTACTTTTAGCCCTCACGTACTACCTCCTCTGGGCTGCCAATCCTCCCCAATATTGCGCTGGCGGCGGCAATCGCTGGATTTGCCAGGTAGACCTCTGACTGGGGGCTGCCCATGCGGCCAACGAAATTGCGATTTGTTGTTGATATACACTTTTCCCCAGCCGCCAGAACTCCCATGTATCCGCCGAGGCATGGACCACATGTAGGCGTGCTCACCGCCGCCCCCACCCGAACGAAGGTTTCTATGAGACCGCGACGCATAGCCTCCAGATACACCTCCTGAGTGCCAGGGATGATTATCAAGCGTACCTCAGGGTGAACCTTTCTCCATTTAAGCACCTCGGCGGCCATCTCCAGGTCTTCGATACGCCCGTTGGTGCAACTGCCGATCACCGCCTGGTCGATCTTTACCTCACCCACCTCGCTTATGGGTCTGGTATTCGATGGCAGGTGGGGAAAGGCAACCTGAGGCTCTATCTCGGAGACATCGTATTCTATAACTTTTTCATAATAGGCATCTTCATCGGGTTCGTATACCTTATAGCCACGCCTGGCACGAGCTTGAACATAAGCCAATGTCTTGTTATCGACCCTGAAGATACCCGCCTTGGCGCCAGCCTCTATAGCCATGTTCGCCATAGTGAAGCGACCACTAATAGGTAGAGCGTCGATGGCCTCTCCGCAAAGCTCCATTGCGGCATACAGCGCTCCGTCGACGCCGATGTCGCCGATGGTATAGAGAATAAGGTCTTTGCCGCTGACCCACTTTTTTGCCCTGCCGTGATAGATGAACTTGATAGTAGGAGGAACCTTCATCCATATATCGCCCGTTGCCATAGCACAGGCGATATCGGTCGAGCCCATTCCTGTGGCGAAGGCTCCCAGAGCGCCATAGGTACAGGTATGGGAATCAGCAGCCACAACCACATCGCCAGGCAACACCAGTCCCTGCTCTGGCAGAAGCACATGCTCAATGCCGCCTTTACCTGTCTCAAAGTAGACCAATCCCAGCTTCCTAGCAAACTCCTTCATCATCTTCGCCTGCTCCGCTGAGGCGATGTCCTTATTGGGGACAAAATGATCGGCGACCATCACCACCCTCTGGGGGTCAAAGACTTTTGAGACCCCAATGCGCTCAAACTCCTTGATGGCGATGGGGGCAGTAACATCGTTTGCCATAACGAGGTCAACCCTGACATTTAGGAACTCGCCAGGGCTGATCTTCTTTTTCCCACAATGGGCAGCAAGGATCTTCTCAGCTATCGTTGATCCTGTCATTCTCCTCCTATCTTCTTGGGAAGACTGAGCACGATCAGCACTATCAGAGTAGCCACTGGAGCCAAGACATACAGGCCTGCGCCGGCAGCAAGCCCTACGGCGGCAACCGCCCAGACGCTGGAAGCAGATGTCAAACCGACCACGATTCCCTCCTGTGTCCGTATGATCATCCCCGCGCCCACGAACCCAATACCCACGACTATCCCTGCGGCTATTCGTGCCGGGTCCGCACCCGGCCCGAAGCCGTACATTGAGGCGATGGTGAACAGGGCGGCGCCGATACAGATCAGCATGTGGGTGCGAAGCCCAGCCGGCTTCCGAGCATGCTGCCGCTCGAAACCTATTGCCGTCCCCAGTGCCACCGCCAGTAAAAGGCGCAGCACCATCTCTAATTCAGGGGACAATAATCACCTCCTATCCATGGCGGCTAGGCCATGGCCTTCTTGAGTTTCCTCAAGTTCCTCAGGTGTTCATCTTTGTGACCCGGTTCAAGGAAGGTTAGCTTCTCGCAGGACTCGAATTCATCGCACTGGGCGCAGCTTTCACAGCCCGGTTTCCGGGCGCAGGTTCTGATCTTGCACCATGGGTTGCCACCACCCTCGCGGCACCCCTTGCATCTGAGGCCAGCAAGGGCATCAAGGCTCTTCTTAAAAGAGTCGTAGTCTCCCAAGAAGGGAATCGAGTGCCATACCTGCTTCTCGGCCCGCATCGTCCGCCGCAACCCCTTAGCCGCCTCGCTTTCCGAGGGCTGAGGGAGTCCTCTCCCTCACTTTCTCCGTGAAGGAAAGATTCCTTCACGCCTCAGATAGCTTATCGTCTTGGTGTACCCAAAACACCGGCTGCAATCCAGGCCACAATAGGCCATGAAGTCATAGGTTTTTGTTTCGGCCATTTTTTCTCCCTATGTTACTCCGAAAATACATTTATGAGGGCTGAGGGAGTCCTCTCTCTCAGCTATTCCGTGAAGGAATCCTTCCCAGAAGGACCTTCACGCCTCAGACTATTCTCATGATTCGTTGGTTTTCCGCTTCGCGTTCGTCATCAGCTACTAGGTGATAAGCACAACCACCAGGACCAATATCAAGGCGACAAGGCTGGCGCTTAAACTCACCAGGATCATCGCCAGTAGCACCTTGCTGCTACGCTCCAAGCCTACAAGCCGCTGCTCGATCTTCTCCTCATCCATTTAAACCCCCTACTCTTCGCCTTTCGCCGCCAAGAGTCGGTTGAGGGCGTTCATATAGGCTTTGGCGCTGGCAACCATGATGTCAGTGGAAGCGCCCCGGCCAATATATGTTCGGCCCTCGCTCTCGATCTTGATGGTCACCTCGCCGATGGCATCTATGCCCTCGGTAACAGATTTGACGCTGAATTCAGTAAGTATATTAGGCACCTGCACCAGGCGGTTAATTGCTTTGTACACCGCGTCCACTGGTCCTGTACCCAGGGCGGCATCGGCAAGCACCTGCCCATCGGGAGCAACGAGCTTCACCGTGGCCGTTGGCACGCTATTGTCACCACAGGAAACCTGCACCTGCTCCAGGTGGTAGGTCTCAGATACGGTGCGCAATTCCTCAGCAACTAACGACTCCAGGTCACGTTCGGTGATTTCCTTCTTCTTGTCAGCCAGCTCCTTGAAGGCGGCGAAGGCACGGGTGAAGTCATCGCTAGCAAGTTCATATCCGAGTTCCTGCAGCTTCTCGCGCAAAGCGTGGCGTCCAGAGGTCTTTCCAAGTACGATCCTGCTGCCACCGACACCTATGCTGCTGGGAGTCATGATTTCATAGGTAGTTCTTTCCTTGAGCATGCCGTCCTGGTGCAGTCCCGAAGCATGAGCGAATGCATTAGCCCCCACAATCGCCTTATTGGGCGGCACCTCCATGCCCATGTAGTTGCTCACCAATCGACTGGTCCTATAGATCTGGGTGGTGTCAACCTTGGTAGCCAGGTTGAAGAAATCGCTACGGGTTTTGAGAGCCATTACAATCTCCTCTAGGGCGGCATTACCTGCTCGCTCTCCTACCCCGTTGATGGTGCACTCTACCTGACGCGCTCCACACTGGATGGCGCGCAACGAGTTGGCCACTGCCTGGCCTAAATCATCGTGGCAGTGAACGGAGAGGGTGACTTTCTCAATCCCGGGAACGTTGTTGCGTATATACTCGATTAAGGCACCGAATTCATCAGGCTGGACGTAGCCCACGGTGTCGGGAACATTGACCACGGTGGCCCCTACTTTTATAGTGGCTGCCAGCACTTGGCAAAGATAATCCCAGTCACTGCGAGTGGCATCCATCGCTGAGAACTCGACCGCATCGCAGTAGTGCTTGGCATACCGCACGGCCTCAACCGAAAGCTCAAGTGCCTCTTCACGGCTGATGTGCAACTGGTATTTGAGGTGAATATCGGAGGTGGACAGGACAACATGGAGAAGAGGGGCTTCCGCATCCTTCAGAGCATTCCACGTAGAGTCAATCTGCTCATGCTTTATGCCGGAGAGCCCAGCAATCTGGCATTCCCGCAGCTCCCGCGCCAGAAGCTGCACAGCAGCGAAGTCCCCCGGTGAGGTATGGGGAAAACCAGCCTCGATGATATCCACACCCAGCCTCTGGAGTTGATGACCGATCTCGTGCTTCTCTTCAAGGGTCAATGCGCCCCCGGCCGCCTGCTCTCCGTCTCTCAGTGTGGTGTCGAAGATGATCACGCGCTCCATTTCCTTCTCCTTCTAATGCAACCTGCCATAATTATTGTATATACTTCACTACCTTTTCAAGGGATTCTATGTAATCTACTCTGCCTGGTGTTCCTCAGCCGGCACTTCCTCACCCATCTCCAATAGCTATAGGTATTCTCCACAGTCTATTGGTTGGGCTTGTTGTGGTTAAGAAGCCAATCCCTGAGAAGTTCAATAATTTGCCATAGAATCCCTGGCCCCGTTTTACCCATCAAGCCAGGGCATCATGGCGCGGAGCTTCTTACCGACTTCCTCAATCTCGTGTGCCGCTTCTTTTCGCCTATACGCGTTGAAGCTGGGGCGGCCTGCCTGGTTCTCCAGAATCCACTCACGAGCGAATGTGCCGTCCTGAATCTCGTTGAGTATCTGCCACATCTCCTCCCTGACGTAATCATCGATTACCCTAGGCCCACGAGAATAGTCGCCGTATTCTGCAGTATCACTTACTGAATAGCGCATATAGGCAAAACCACCCTGGTAGATGAGGTCAATAATGAGTTTTAGCTCATGGCAGACCTCGAAGTAAGCTATCTCCGGCTGATATCCAGCATCGACCAGGGTTTCAAAGGCCGCCTTTATCAAGGAAGTGACTCCACCACAAAGCACCACCTGCTCCCCGAAGAGGTCAGTCTCCGTCTCCTCCTCGAAAGTAGTCTCTAGAACTCCAGCTCTGGTGCAGCCGATACCCTTAGCATAAGCCAGGGCCCTTTCCTTAGCCTTACCCGATGCATCCTGATGCACAGCGACAAGCGCCGGGGCGCAAGAGCCCTCGGTATATAGCTGGCGCAGCATATGGCCAGGGCACTTAGGCGCTATCATGGTCACATCAATATCAGGAGGTGGCAGTATCTGATTGTAGTGGATATTGAAGCCATGGGCGAACATCAGCATATTGCCCTTGGTGAGTCCCTGCTCAATAGAGCTATAATAGACTTGCCGGTGAAGCTGGTCTGGGACAAGCATCATGACAATGTCCGATGCCTTCGCCACCTCTTCGGCGCTGGCCACCTTAAGTCCAGATTCAAAGGCTGCTACCCAAGGCTCGCTACCCTCAAGCTCGCCAACCATGACCTGAAAGCCGCTATCCTTCAGGTTCAGGGCATGAGCATGCCCCTGGCTTCCATAACCTATGATGCCGATGGTCTTGCCCTTGAGTAAACTTACGTCCACGTCACTGTCATAATAGATCTTAGCCATAGCTCTCTCCTTATAAGTTAGATATTTCGTCAGCGCCTCTGACCTTCTTAGGGCCGGCTCTCTTTGGCTTCTCCTCCACTACAATGGAACCCCCTACTCCCCGCGCCATAGCTATTCTTCCAGTGCGAGCTATCTCCCGGATGCCAAAGCCCTTAAGCAAGCGAAACAGGGAATCGACTTTATCCTCATCTCCAGTGACCTCGACCATCATGGAATCGGAGGCAACATCCACAATGTTGGCCCTGAAGATGTCCACAATCTGCAGGATCTCGCTCCTTGTGGCTGAGGTGGTCTTCACCTTGACCAGTGCAAGCTCCCGAGCCACCAGACCGTCTTCGGTGATGTCGGTAACCTTTACTACATCGATGAGTTTATCAAGCTGTTTCCTGACCTGCTCCACTGAGGTAGCAGCGCCATCAACCACGATGGTCATCCTAGAAAGCCCCGGCGTCTCGCTATGCCCCACGGCGATGCTCTCGATATTAAACCCCCTCCTACGGAAAAGGCTAGCTACCCGATTCAACACTCCAGGTTTATCTTCCACTATTGCTACCAGACTGTGCTTGGCCATTACACTACCCTAGCCTCCTTCCTAGGCTCCTCCAGGACTTCATTAATGGCAGCGCCAGGTGGCACCATAGGGTAAACATTCTCCTCGGGCTCGACTTGAAAGTCGATGAGGAACGGACCCTGGTGTTCCATAGCCGCCTCAATAGCGCTGGTCACCATAACCTTATCTGTTACCCTCAAAGCAGCAATACCGTAGGCTTCGGCAACCCTGACGAAATCGGGACCGCTGAGAGGGGTTGCAACATAGCGACGCTCATAAAAAAGTTCCTGCCATTGCCTTACCATCCCTAAGTGGCGGTTATTAAGGATCGCTATCTTCACTGCCAGGTTCTCCTGATCTATAGTAGCAAGCTCCTGAATAGTCATCTGAAATCCGCCGTCGCCAGCGATACACCAGACATTTTCATCGGGACATGCAACCTTGGCCCCTATGGCGGCGGGAAGTTCAAAACCCATCGGTCCCAGGCCACCCGCGGAAATCAGTGTATTGGGCCTGTTATACTCAAAGTGCTGGGCAGCCCACATCTGGTTCTGCCCCACGCCGCTGACAACAATAGCATCACCTTTGGTGACCTCGTATATCTGGCGCACTACATACTGAGGTATGAGATCATCCGTATCCCTGATCACCGTTGAGGGGTGGTCACGCCGCCACTCATCGAGCTGGGAGACCCACTCCACATGGTTTTTAGGAGTAATCTCTCTATTAAGCGCCTGTAATACCGCCCCCACATCGCCCACTATGGGCACATCTACCTTCACATTCTTCCCGATCTCCGCTGGGTCGACATCTATATGAATGACCTTGGCATGAGGGGCAAAGCTGGACACCTTTGCCGTAGCTCGGTCATCGAACCTCATCCCAATAGCGACAATGAGGTCAGCGGCATTTACCGCCATATTCGCGTATGCCATACCATGCATCCCCAACATACCAAGGCTTAAGAGATGCGATTCGGGGAAGGAACCAATCCCGAGAAGAGTGGTAATCACCGGTATCTGAGCCTTCTCCGCTAGCTCCTTGAGGTGAGCGGAGGCTCCAGAGATCAGCACGCCCCTGCCAGCGATGATAAGAGGGCGACTTGCCTCATTGATCAGGTGTGCTGCCTTCTTTATCTGTGCCGGATGACCTTGAAGCGTTGGCTTATAACCCCGCAGGTTTACTCTATCTGGATAGTGGAACTCCGCCTCTTCGATAAAGACATCGCGTGGTATGTCGATGAGAACAGGACCCGGCCTTCCCGTGCGCGCGATATGGAAGGCCTCCCGAACTACACCAGCCATATCCGCAGCCGCTGTAACCAGGTAGTTATGCTTGGTGATAGGCAGTGTAATGCCGGTTATATCTATCTCCTGAAAGGCATCCTTGCCAATGAAAGGTCTCGCCACCTGTCCTGTTAGTGCAACCATGGGTGCGGAATCGAGATAGGCGTTGGCGATACCGGTAACCAGATTGGTGGCCCCAGGACCTGAGGTGGCAATACATACACCCACCTTCCCCAAGGCTCGCGCGTAACCTTCGGCGGCATGGGCTGCCCCCTGCTCGTGGCGGGTCAGGATATGACGCAGCTTGGGGTATTCAGGTAGGACATCATAGAAGGGGATAACCGCCCCGCCAGGAATCCCAAACATGACATCAACCCCCTCCTTAATGAGGCTCTCACACACTATTTGCGCACCAGTTAGCTTCATATTCCCCCTATCTCTCGAACACCGCTCCTCTGCTTGCTGAAGTCACCCTTTCAGCATAGCGCCTAAGGTATCCTGTCTTTATCTTCGGCTCAAATTCAGGGAGTTGAGAAAGTCTATCTTTTATCTCCTCCTCGGTTAGCTCCACATCTATCTTATTAGATGGGATATCTATGACTATCATATCGCCATCTCTCAGGGCAGCGATTGGCCCTCCCGAAGCTGCCTCTGGCGAGACATGGCCAATGGCAGCTCCCTTTGTTGCCCCTGAAAATCGACCGTCGGTTATCAGGGCCACACTTCCATCGAGCCCCATCCCGCTTAGCAGCGATGTTGGTCCAAGCATCTCCCTCATCCCTGGACCTCCCTTTGGTCCCTCATAGCGGATGACAACCACCTCGCCCGGCTTTATGGCGCCAGCTCGAATGGCCTGGGTTGCCTCATCTTCAGAATCGAACACCCTTGCCTCTCCTTTGTGAGTCAGCATTTGGGGAGCCACGGCAGCGCTTTTCACCACTCCCCCCTCCGGTGCTAGATTGCCGAAGAGGATGGTGAGCCCGCCAGTTGGGGAGTGCGGTTGGGAAATGGAGCGAATAACATCCTTATCCCGCACCTTTGCTTCGGAAAGCTCGTCGTCCAGAGATTTAGCCGATGCCCGCTTGACCCCCCTATCCAAAATACTCCTGACCTCCTTCATCACTGCAGGTATGCCACCAGCAAGGTCCAGATCCTCAATATGATAATCCCCAGCCGGGCTTAGCCTGGCCAGATGTGGGGTCTTCTCGCTTATCTTGTTTATCTCTGATAGGGTAAACTCGATCCCCGCCTCATAGGCAATAGCCATGATATGCAAGACCGAGTTGGTACTTCCACCCAGTGCCATGTCCACGATAAAGGCATTCTCAACTGCCTCTTTGGTGATGATATCGCGAGGGCAAATGCCCCTAGCCAGCAACTCCATAACCTGTCTCCCCGCCTCTCTTGCCAGGCCGATGCGTCGGGCATCTACAGCGGGGATGGTGCCGCTTCCGGGAAGCGACATACCCAGTGCCTCAGTGAGGCAGTTCATCGTGTTGGCGGTGAACATTCCAGAGCAGCTACCACAGCCAGGGCATGCCACCCGCTCCAGCTCGTCGAGCTCCTTCTCGCTCATCTCTCCTGCGGCCACCTTGCCGACGGCGGTAAAGATACTGTTCACATCTAGAATCTTACCCTGCCAGCGACCTGCGAGCATGGGGCCACCACTGATGAAGATGGCAGGTATATTGAGCCTCACCGCTGCTATCAGCATTCCGGGAACGATCTTGTCGCAGTTTGGGATGAAAACCAGTGCGTCGAAGGCATGCGCCTTGGCCACGATCTCCACCGAATCAGCGATGAGCTCGCGGCTAGGGAGGCTATACTTCATCCCCTCATGCCCCATAGCAATGCCATCGCACACGCCAATGGTGTTCACCTCAAATGGGGTCCCTCCAGCGCTCCTTACCCCACCTTTCACCGCGTCGGCAATAGCATTTAGATGAATATGTCCAGGGACTATCTCGTTAAAGCTGTTCACAATGCCGATAAAGGGCTGGTCCAAGTCTTTATCGGTGCACCCCAGCGAGCGTAGCAAGGAACGGTGAGGTGCGCGCTCCACACCCCGCTTTACAATGTCGCTTCTCAATTTACCCCTCCCAGTTCCCTTGAAAGTAGTATTATAGCAGTTCCCTATCTGTTAAGGAAGCCTTGCCGCCCCAACTAGCTCGGTGATGTCGTTTGTCCTTTCACTCTCCATGAAATGCTGCAAACCTTCGATAACCTCAAGCGGAGCATTAGGGTTGACCATGGTCGCCGTACCCATCTGGATTGCGGTTGCTCCAGCTATGATGAACTCTAATGCGTCATTGGCAGACGCAATGCCTCCACAGCCGATGATCGGCACATCAACCGCCTGAGCAACCTGATATACCATGTACAGGGCGACGGGCTTGATCGCCGGCCCCGATAGTCCCCCGCTGACGCTGCCCAGAAAAGGCCTTCGATTGGTTACATCGATAGCCATGCCGGTTAATGTGTTAATCAGGGAGACAGCATCGGCTCCAGCCTCCACAACAGCCCGCGCAATCTCGGCGATATCAGTTACGTTGGGAGTCAGTTTAACGATGACGGGAAGGTGAGTTTGCGATTTCACCTTTTTGGTCACCGCAGCGGCCATTTCAGGGCTTTTGCCAAACTCCATCCCTCCCATGGCAACATTGGGGCAGCTAACATTTATTTCTATGCCGCTGACCCCTGCAACACCTTCCAGCTTGCCAGCAAGTTCACCATATTCGGCAATGCTTTCTCCAGCGATATTCGCGATCACCGGGACACCCCAGGTGCTCCAGATAGGCGCTTTCTCCTTGATTAAGGTATCGACTCCAACATTTTGAAGCCCTATCGAATTAAGCAGCCCTGATGCCGTCTCAGCAAGGCGTACTTGGGGGTTGCCAGAACGAGGCTTCAGTGTGATCGCCTTCGAGACGATGGCACCCAGCCTCTCGATGTCAACCAACTCAGCATACTCCATGCCGTAGCCTGCAGTCCCTGACGCCGTCATCACCGGGTTTTTAAGTTGCAGCCCTCGCTTATTATGGGGGGCGAGCTCGACGGAAAGGTTCAATTAGCAGCCTCCAATCGTATTGTCTACATAATACTCTTTACTCGCTATAGCTTCAACCAACTACATAGCATATTGATGCAAGGATAGCTAAGATGGCTTAGAGAAAGAAATGAAAATAGCGCACACTTCAAGTCCCAAAGCCTGGCCTGCTCATGGTTCTGCCGCAGGAATTGCTTGCTTGCAATGTTTTGCCCTTGGCTCTCCCTTATTCACCCTTGCTCCATCCACCGATACGTTGTATAATAATAGTTGTTGAGTGCGTCCCGGGATCGCAGCGAAGCAGAATAGCATCTTTGTAAACTCTGTTCATTGCTATTGCTTATTAGTATGTTTAGTTCCGTATCATTCCAAGGAGCTTGCTTTGCAGTTGGTTTTTGATATGGTATCCACTCAAAAGATATTGTATTCAATTCCGTAATAATGAACGTATTGTTGGCAATATTAACCGATATCTGGTATATTACTCTTTAAGGGTAAAATGCCAAATTATTATAAGGAGGGTTAATTGTACGATTTTAGGTTTCCCGGTGATGAGCAATTCACAGCATGGTTCCTTCTCAGTCAGACCTGGCCTGCAATGTACAGCGTATTTGAACGGGAGCTTGCCAAGGTTGGATTAACTCCTGAAAAGCTCAATGTCCTGTGGCTCTGCTCAGATTATCCCCCCCCATTGATCCCTGCTGAAATCGCTCGTTTCCTTTTCCGCAAAAGTCACTCTATCGCTGGACTGATTGACCGTATGGAGAGAGATGGATTGGTGAGGCGCGATCCCAAGCGGAAGGGCCACCCCTTCACAGAGATTCAACTGACTGCCAAAGGTAAGGAGCTCGTCGGCCCTGGCAAAGATGTAGCGATCCCTTTGATAGCCAAGCTGATGTCCCCCTTATCCAAAGGCGAACTCCAGCAGCTTCAAGAGCTGCTCCGAAAGCTACGGCAATATGCGCTCGAAGAGCTGCACATGGAGCTAAAGCCATGGTCTGGACTAGGCTGGGTTACAAGCCCAGATGCTCCCACTAAAACTAAGTAGCAAAGAGACATTGCTTCGGTCGGATCCATAGTTGGCCATAGAAATGCTGTATGAGGCCAATGCGGGCCGGCACAGTCAGTCTTAGCCCCTATCATTTGTTAACTCTTGATAAATGGTTTGCACACCAAGGGGAAGACGCTCAACATGAGGCCACTCGAGGTACGGCAGGTCAACCCGCTTGGTGGCTTCCTCAGCGGAAAGGCCCTGATTAAAGCAGTCCTTCACCTGGCTTCGTAGCTCGATAAGGCACCGCTTGAGGTCGCCTAGTTCCTTCTTGTTTGCAATGAACCCATGGCCCGGAACTACAGTATCTATATCCATAGCTTCAATCTGCTCAATAGCTGTGATCCATCCGGCACTGCTGCCGAAGATGGGCGGGAAAATATGGTTGAAGAGTATATCGCCTGCATAGAGTAGTTTGTCATCAGGAAGATATACCATCGTGTCTCCATCGGTATGGGCCACCCCGGGGTGAATGAGTTCGACAGTTCGACCATCAAGGTGTAGCGTCATGTGGCAGCGATAGGTTATATGAGGCGCTATCACACTTGTATCTTTGATGTCTGGAACCAGACCGGAGAGCCGCTCGGCAAATGAGTTGACCATCGCCTCCCCCTGTGACACAAGTGTCTCACGTACCTTTTCATGAGCTACGATAGTAGCTGGGGGCGAGAATACCTGGTTGCCGAAGACATGGTCACCGTGACTGTGGGTATTGATAAGATAAGTGGGTGCTTTGTCAGTTACCTGGCGGATGTATCCTGAAAGCTGCTGGCCGAAGCCAGGGCTGATAAGGGAGTCGATTACAATCACTTGCTCGCCGGCCAGGACAAAACCGGCGTTCGGCCCTCCACCCTCCGGCGGGATGACCGACATAATCACCGCCCATGCGTTGGGTGCTACCTCTATGAGCCCTGTTTTCGAATGCGAAGCCATAGTCAACCCTCCTTAGTCACATAGATTCCAGAATCTACGACATGTCTATCCTGCCTGACAAGTAAACTAATAATCCATCCATGCTAACTCACAAGGCTAGCAAAACCTTATCCTCCAAATGTACTATTATGGGCAGTCATCTAAGCCATCTTGGTAGCCAGTGCTGTAACCCGAAGAATAACCAGTGCTGTAGCCTGAAGAATAGCCAGCGCTATGGCCCGAAGAGTAGCCATCGGTGTGGCCCTCGGCATAGCCCACGCTGTGACCCGAAGCGTAGCCATCATCTTCCCCTTCATCGTAGCCCTCGTCATAACCCTCATCGTAGCCATCGGCGTGGCCTAGATCGTAGCCAGTAACGTTGCCGGCAGCTTGGCCCAGGTCATAGCCGGTGACGTTGCCAGCCGAGAAGCCTAAGCCATAACCAGTAGTGTTGCCCTCTGAATAACCCGCTGTATAACCAGTCTCGTTGCCTTCAGCGTATCCGGTATCATAGGCATTTGCATAGGATTGGTAGTAGCTAATGAAGTAACCGCCAGCGCCACACCCTATCATTAGGGCAATCACTACCAGAACCGCCAAAATAAACTGCCAAAGTTTGACGCGGCGCCAGACGTTCAGCCCCATCCAACGTTTGATACCCTTCGGCTCGGTATCAACATCCTCGACGAACTCGTCGTCATTAGCCTCTTCCCCGTACATCTCCTCCTCATGCATATCTTACCTCCTTTGATTTCACTCTCCATCATCCTTCAGAATCATTCCGGTAAGCCTCGCTATAACTTCATGGCCTGGATCACCAAATAGGTTATCCACACACAGCAAAAATAACTTAAATAAACACCATCCCAATGGAAATCCACCATCAGCCAGGCCTCATGCAATCTTTAACAAGTGGCTTTACCTTCAGGCAGATATGAATAGCAGCAAAGAAACCCAAAATTCAACCATGATATCGAATACAGCGATCAGGGCATACTTTACCAAGAGTAATAACCATCCCAGTAGCCAACATTATAGCCAGCGTTCCAGCCAGCGTTATAGCCAGCTGCATAGCTACTTGCAACTCCAGCACTGCCCTCATCGTAGCCCTCGTCATAACCCTCATCGTAGCCATCAGCTTTGCCGTCAGCATAGCCCTCATCCACGCCGTCGGAGTGGCCCAAGTCATAGCCGGTGAGGTTGCCAACCGAATAGCCCGCAGCATAACCGGTGCTGTTTCCTGCACTGTAGCCAACATCATAGCCCTGTGAATAGCCCTGGCTGTGGCCGAGAAAATAACAACCAACCCCACACGCTGCCAACAGAATAAATGCCACAACCACCACTACTATAATCTGCCATGGTTGTATACCCTGCCAAGTTTTCCCAGTTCCTTGCTCAGTGTCAACAATCTCGTTCATCTCTTCTCCACTCATCTTTTACCTCCCTTGATTTCACTCTCGCTCGCCCTCTGGAAGATTTCCACCGAGTCAGCAAACCTCTTTACTTCTGCTCACCAGGTAAGCATTGGTAGCGTAAGGGAAATGGAACACTGCAATGATTAGCATGTTGTGCTGCAAGCTGATAATCCCTGCCTTTCACTAGACCGAGTCAAAGTCGCCTCTGCATTTTTCTATGCTTGAGGCCAGCCTCCATAAAAGGCAAGCCCATCTCCTCAAAGCCACATGCTTTATAGAACGCAACGACTCCGTATTGGGCATGGAGAACTACTTGCTCTACTTGCCTATTCCTAAGTTGTTCGATGAGAAAGGCTGTTATTCCACTGCCTATCCCCTTGTGACGGAAACCGTCCAGGACGGCCATCCTCTCTAGCTTGGCCTGCTTGGCCCCTAGAAACCGAACCCTGGCGGTGCCAACAACCTCCGCTCCGTCCTTGACCACCATTTGAAGTGCCTTGCCATCGTTGCCGTCATATTCCACTTCCACCGCGATACCCTGCTCCTCGACAAACACTCGTCTCCTCACTTCAAAGGCACCTCGCAACTCGTTCTCACTTTCCACCAGTTTATAGCTTAATTCCTTCATAGCGACGAAATCGAATATTGCCCCGGCCCGCAATCATTCCCCTACTGAGATACCTATTACCTATAACATTGCTCCAAATGATGCAATGTACACCCCTTAAAGCCCATCCACTCACACTTTTAGTATCCTCTCTTCTTGTCCACCACATTGCGTAACTTCTTTCCGCTCAAGTATCGCCCCAGGTTCTCCACAAACCGCTCGGTTGCTCGCATGACATAGTCCTCCATGCCACCAGCAATATGAGGGCTGAGGATTACATTGGGAAGCTCCCATAGCCTGCTATCAGTGGGCAAGGGTTCAGTAGTGAATACGTCTAGACCTGCCCCGGCGATCCAGTGCTCATCGAGGGCATGGATCAATGCCTCCTCATCCACTACGTCGCCCCTGCTTATGTTAATTAGATAGGCAGTAGGCCTCATGCTTCGAAGCTCCTTTTCTCCAATCAATCTGTTAGTTTCCGGCGTAACCGGCACAGCAAGCACCACGAAGTCGCTATCGGCAAGCAATCGTTGTAGCTGACCTGAAGGTAACATTATGTCAACATTCCTGGCCTTCCCCTCTCGCTTAGCCGATCTACGGGTGGCCATAACTTTCATACCAACGGCCTTAGCTAAGCGTGCCACCTCCCGCCCGATACTACCCAGCCCCACAATTCCCACTGTTTTTGAGCGCAAGCTCGACGGTGGCAACCGCGTCCACTGCTTCTCTTGCTTCATCTGGAAGTGCATTGGCGCGTTTTTGGCAAACATCAGCATTAGCCCGAGGACGAATTCACCAATTATGGTAGCATGAATGCCGCTTACGTTGGTCAATATTACCGGGCTTTGCACCATCTGGGTATCTAGAAACCTGTCTACCCCAGCCGACATGAGCTGAGTCCATTTCAACTCAGGGGCTCGGCTAATGATGTTTTGGGGCAGTCTCAGCCCAAATATTACCTTAGTATCAGCTAGCAGGGCATCGAGCTTCTCTTTCGAGGCAAAATCC
>Ga0315532_1001764_pt1 | contig 15559 bp, 13 predicted proteins | sample SalMarWE160370MG_FD_203082 | JGI IMG/M metagenome (GOLD analysis project Ga0315532, IMG submission 203082) | Salt marsh sediment microbial communities from the Plum Island Ecosystem LTER, Massachusetts, United States - Salt Marsh Sediment WE1603-70 ... | reverse complement strand
TTGTTAAAACAGATGTCTTCGACCATTTTCCCAAGCAGCTCTATATCGTTAGGCAAAAGTCCCGCTTCGACGTCACCTCCGAGGATATTACAAAGTATCCTGCGGAAATATTCGTGCCTCGGAAACGACATAAAACTCCTCGAATCGGTCAGCATACCAACGAATCGGCTTAATAGGCCCATATTTGAAAGCACGCGCATCTGCTCTTGCATTCCATCTTTTTGGTCAAGGAACCACCAGGCTGAGCCGTACTGAATTTTACCGGGAGTGGAGCCGTCCTGGAAATTGCCTATCATAGTGGCCATCAGGGCATTGTCCCTCGGATTGAGATTGTAAAGAATTGTTTTAGGTAGGTTATTTTGACAGTCTAAACGGTCGAGGAATTTGGCTAATGGCTTGGCTATCTCGAAGTCGCCGATGGAATCATATCCTGTGTCTGGTCCAAGTGTTTTGAGCATTCGTGTATTGTTGTTTCTAAGGGTACCGAGATGGAGCTGCTGAACCCAACCGGCCTCGTAATCCATCAGAGCAAATTCGACCATCATTGCTGATTTAAACTTTAGGCGCTCACAAATATCCAGCTCCCTTCCGCGTTTGATTTTACTAAAGATTGTTTCAATTTCTTTTTCGGTGTAATCTTCGGCGTATGCGGTTTCGATGCCGTGGTCAGAGAGTCGGCATCCGTTTTGATGGAAGAAATGATGGCGATGGCGGATTGCCTCAAGGTATGAACGGAAATTATTTATTTCCATATCGCAGATTTCCTCAAGCTTGTCGATAAATACGTTCACCGCCGATATGTCTTCAACAGCCATAGCAATATCCGGCCGCCAAGCCGTATGAACCTTGATCTCGAAGCCGTCCTCGCGTATCCTTTTGTGGTGCTCTAATGAATCGAGCGGACCTTCGGTGGTACAAATAAGCTTAACATTCATCTTGCGGAGGATATTGCGAACGCTAAACTCCGGTGTTCGTAACATGTCACTAGCAGTCTGATAGATTTGTTTTGCAGTATCTGGATTTAACAGTTTGCCACTTATTCCAAAGTAACGTTTAAGCTCCAGATGAGTCCAGTGATAGAGCGGGTTTCCTATACAGCAGGGTACGGTTTGCGCCCATTTTTCAAACTTTTCGTAATTGTTTGCATCGCCGGTTATGTATTTTTCCGCTACGCCGTTTGTCCTCATCGCCCGCCATTTGTAGTGGTCGCCATAGAGCCATATCCGGGTCAGGTTGTCGAACCGATGGTCGGCGGCAATCAGATCAGCTGGCAGGTGACAATGATAGTCGTAGATTGGCATCTTCTGTGCGTATTCGTGGTAAAGAGTCCTGGCGGTTTTGGTTTGCAGGAGAAAATCTTCCGACATAAATTCAGCAGTCATCTCTTATCCTCGCAAAGTCAGAAGTCAGATGTCTGTCCTCCGTCTTCCGTCTTCTGTTTTCTGTCATCTGTCTTCTTGCGTGTGGGCGGCTCAAACTGCGCCATTTTTTTAGCCCAGTCAGACACTTCGCTTTTGGTTTTTTGCAGACGTTCGGATGTAGGTCTGCCTGTTTTCTTTTCTTCCTCATAGACCTTGCGCATCCATAACGCGTAGGCTACCCACGCGATTGCCAGAATTGGCAGGGCGACTAACATGAAAATCTTATACATGATATCCTTCCTTGGTTTTGAATTTTCTTTATGGACTCATTTTTTACTACTGCTCAACCGAGGAGCGATCTTTATACAGTATAAGTTGAGGCGGAAGTTTCGCCGCCGTGGCCTGTCCAGTTCGTATGGAAGAACTCACCTCGCGGCTTATCAATCCGCTCGTATGTGTGTGCGCCGAAATAGTCCCGCTGGGCCTGCAATAGATTGGCCGGCAGGCGGGCGGCACGATAGCCATCATAATAGGTCAATGCCGAGCTCATCGCGGGAACCGGTATGCCGAGCTTGACTGCTGTATTAACGATCCGACGCCAGGAAGCCTGGCCTTTTCGCACAGCGCGTTTGAAGAACGGATCGAGCAAAAGATTAGTTAAATTAGGTTTTTTGTCGAAAGCTTCTTTAATCTTGCTCAGAAAAACCGAGCGGATGATGCAGCCACCCCGCCAGATTGAAGCGATGCCGCCGTAGTTTAGGTTCCAGTTGTGCTCTTTGGCTGCGGCACGCATCAGTTGATAGCCCTGGGCGTAGCTTACAATCTTTGAGGCGTACAATGCGGCTCTGAGGTCTCCGACGAATTTGCTCCTGTCACCTCTAAATTTTGCTCTTGGCCCTTTTAATATCTTCGATGCCGCAACGCGTTCATCTTTCAACGCTGAGAGGCAGCGAGCAAAGACTGCCTCGCCGATAAGCGTCAAAGGCTGGCCGAGATTCAACGCCTCAATAACGGTCCATTTGCCCGTTCCCTTCTGGCCGGCTTTATCCAAGATAATATCTATGACTTCGTTTCCTTCCTCATCCTTGTAGGCGAGGATGTCACGTGTTATCTCAATGAGGTATGAGCCAAGCTCAGCCTCGTTCCACTCTGCGAAGCAATCGTGCATTTCCTGGTTGGTCATGCCCACGCCTATTTTCATCAACTGGTACGTCTCGCAAATCATCTGCATATCGCCGTATTCGATGCCGTTGTGGGTCATCTTAACGAAGTGTCCTGCTCCGTTTTCACCCATCCATTCACAGCAGGGCTGACCATCGGGTGCCTTAGCCGCAATTTTTTGAAAGATAGGTTTTACGTGCTCCCAGGCCGGTGGCGAGCCGCCCGGCATAATCGAGGGACCTCGCAGCGCTCCTTCTTCACCGCCGGAAACGCCGGTGCCGATGTAGAGTTTGCCCTTGCTTTCAACATAAGCTGTTCGGCGAATAGTATCTGGGAAGTGTGAGTTACCGCCGTCGATTATGATGTCACCATCTTCAAGGTGCGGCAGAAGCTGCTCGATGAAATCATCAACGGGTTTACCCGCTTTTACCATCAGCATAATCTTGCGAGGTAATTTTAGGTTTTCGGCAAACTCTTCGATAGAGTGACAGCCGATGATATTTTTGCCTTGTGCACGGCCATTTATAAAATTATCAACTTTTGATAAGGTGCGGTTGTAACAGGCCACCGTGAAGCCTTTGCTTTCCATATTCAGGATTAGATTTTCACCCATTACTGCAAGACCAATCAGGCCAATATCTGCTTTTGACATTTTCCCTGGACTCCTTATGTAATTTTTAACCTCTATGCGTTGTTGTATTATAACAATCCCGATGCAATCAATCACCCATTTTACATTTTTATCTGTTCAATCGCTTCATAAATTCCTTTGCTATTTTTCTGGTTTTAGGACTCTCACAGTTCAATTGCTTCTCGACAAATTCAAGTATCCTTTTTTTGTTCCTTGTTTGTTCGAAATATTCCTCAAAGGCTTCGATGATAGAGGCTTTTACCAGGTCCTTTCGTTCCTGCTGGTGATGGGTTTTGTCTATACTCAGAAGTCTGTTGGTAATTTTTGCTTGCAGTTTTGGTTTTGCTCGTGCAATTTTTCCGGAGGCACCTGCAAGGTATGCAGCTGTTATAAAGCTTTTATCATCAAGCAGCCCATAAAACCGGTCAAACATTTTCTCAAACTTGCCTTTTGTATCGGCTTTTATCAGATTCGCCAAAATATGAATCGCACTTAGCTTGTGGTAAGTATTATCGCTTTTTAGAAATTGGGCAAAATAATCCCATTGAGGGTATAAGATTCTCGGATGTTCTTGACTTATTAAACACAGAACTTTGTGGCTGTTATATCTGATCGTTTCGTTCTTCGACCAGAGATTATCAAGCAGCTCAGCCAGCAGTTTATCGTCCTTCAACGCTTTGTTTGCGACAGCTTTGATGTTGATGCTTTTGTTGTTTAGATTGGCTGGCATAGTATGTGCCTGTACATTTCTGCTGGCTTAATATTTTGGAATAGTTGGTATATATCCACTGGATAATCTATATAATGTTTCGCCCGCGTGGTGGACAACTAAAATTCCTTCATCCTCTCTATTTTCGTAGTCAGCTATGTTTATACTGTTAGGATTTATATAGCCGAGGTTCACTTTCTCGCAACGATTTTTACTGATGCCGGTTGCGAGCACCACGTTAATTCTTGGTTTTTCAACGCCGTTGACGTATGTGCCGATACCTTTGACGTGGGTGGAGTGCGCCAGCGAAGCCCGCGGGACATCCGCAAATTTGTCCATCTGCTTTAGGAAGTAGTCTCTCGTATGATAACCGATTTTATCCAGCACCTTGCCGTGGGTGTATGATATTTCCGTTATATGCGGAGCATATATAATCAGTGTTGCACCATCGGCGGCTACCGGTTCGAGTTTATACGCCACCTTGCCAGCTGTCCATATATCATCGTACATCTTCGGCGCAATTCCCAAGATAGTTTTATACTGCTTATCTTTATAGGAGATATGGACGTCTTTGGATAAATCCGCTGCTTTTTCCCAGGCCTTGATACAATCGCCGATGAATATTCCCTTGAGCTTGTTCTCGATGGCAACAATGGCAAATAGTTTATGAGGCATCTTTACAAACGAAGCCGCTTTCTCAACAACGTGACGGGTCGGCGTCCATTTGTTGCCGTTTATCGCGGGATTTGTGATGACTGCTCCAAGCCAGTGAAAGAAATTTATTATTTCTTCGCCGGCAATTCCTGGAAAGATATATTTATGTCCCCCGGAAAAACCCACCACCTCGTGTGGAAAAACCGGCCCCAAGATGAAAAACTCATCGTACTCGAAAATCAATTTATTGATGGCTACATTCACCTCTTCGCGAAATAGGCCATCGCTTATCTGTTCAATTTCATCAGCAGAAATTTTCCCGATAGAAGTAAATGTCTCAGGCTTGTTCCATTCGTGATTAAAGAACTTCACACGTGCATATTTAGTGCGCTGTTCTTTGAGCGTTATATCCAGCCTTGTACAGATTTGCTCTTCGGTAAGCGGCGGATGGGTTCCTAACGCAACCAGACAATCAATGTCTTTTACCTTTTGCCCTATATAATCATAAATAATTTTGAATATGTCCCCTACAGGACCTGAACGTGTGTTGTCGGGGATGATAAGCAGGATTTGTTTGCCGGTATAGTCGTTCTGCATGAAGAATTCCGTGATTGCTTCGCGGACTTCATTATTCGAGATATTACCATTTTTATTTTGTCTTTCTATCACCATCTGTTCATCATCACTTTTTCCATGGTGGATTCTCAGGAAGACAAGCGTTAAATTCAGCGATCAGTTTTTCCTCATATTTGCCGGCGTATTGGCCCTTGATGAATCTGTCAAACGCCTCATCGTAGAATCTTTTCCATGATTTATCCTCATTGCCTGGATTTACCGGATAAAACAGGGCATTGTTAGCTCTGGCGGCTTTCATGTCACCCGGTGCGTCACCAACCATTAGAACGTGGTCCTTTTCATATTTTCCCTTTGCAGCATATTCAAGATGCTGAGTCTTTGTGCCCATTTCCTGCCCTGCTATAACTTTTACGTACTTGGCGATTTTGTGTTCCTCCCACTCGCGTTTAAGCGCTTCATTGGGCGTTGCAGAAACAACAATAACGTCAGCCAACGGCTGGATTTTTTCAAGACACTGCCGCACGTAGGGAAACGGCGGCATGTCTTTGACAATCTCCTTTATAGACCAGTTGACCCGCTCGCTCCAGGCCAGAGCAAGCTCCAGCTCGCGTTTGGCCTCGGGGTTCGAGGCCTTGTTGATAGCCTGTTTAAGACCATCGTTACTTAATAGGCTGTTGGGGTCATCCACCCAGGCGAAGTAATGTGGAAATTGAGGTACCTGGAAGTTTCTTGCTTTGACCATCGGATGTGTTGGCAGCAATTCCGCTATTATGCGTTTTACGGTTTTGTGGCGGTTAGCCCCCCGCGTCTTTGAAAATAAATCTGCAAAATCTTTGCATTCTCTTGCCGCTTGCGCGACTGGCTGCAGGCCGAAATACCCAATCAGCCAGGGACAGAAACATTCCCGCTGCTTAATCCCCATTGTATCGAAGGCACAGCCGTCCGAATCAATACCAACAAAGAATTTCTTTTCTGGTTTGAAATCCTTCAAAGATTTTGCAGGATCAACATCAGCCATTTTTTTTCCCTCATCAATTATCCATCAAAACTAAAAACTTAAAGCTGAAAGCAAAAAACCATAACTCAAAATTGAAAACTTTTTGCATTATAAAGTTTTAGCTTTGCATTTTTCGCTTTATGTTTTACGCTTTTTAGACGCCGCTGAAAGCTGAGAAGCCGCCGTCGATAGGTACGACAACTCCGGTGACAAACTTTGCCGCATCGCTTAAGAGCCACATAACGGTTCCAATAAGCTCTTCCGGCTGGCCGAACCTTCCCATCGGTGTATGGTCGATAATCGTCTGGCCGCGGTCGGTCAGTTTGCCAGTCTTTTCATCAGTTAAAAGGAACCGGTTTTGCTCGGTCAGGAAAAATCCCGGCGCAATCGCATTGACATGAATATCCTTGGAATAGTTCTGGCAGACGTGCACTGCTAGCCATTGTGTGAAGTTGCTCACGGCCGCCTTGGCTGCCGAATATGCAGGGATTTTGGTCAATGGACGAAAGGCATTCATACTCGATATATTCAGAATTATGCCTGTACCTTTTTTGGCCATATCTTTGGCAAAGACCTGTGTAGGCAATAATGTGCCTATAAAGTTCAGATCAAAAACGAAGCGGATAGTCTCTGTTGGTAGATCAAAAAACGATAAATCTGGTGACGTTGTAGCCTCTTTTTTATTGCCGCCGGCTCCGTTAATAAGTATATCCACCGCCCCCAATTCATCGATGATTTTTTCTTTGGCGTCTTGCAGAGTTTTTTTATCGAGCACGTTACACTTAACTGCGATGGCTTTGCCGTTATTGGTCTTGATTTCATCAGCAACTTTCTTTGCGGCTGATTCAACTAGGTCCAACACAGCTATTTTTGCACCGGCGTCACCGAGTGCCTTGGCCATTGTTCCGCACAAGACTCCGCCGCCACCGGTAATAGCGATAACCTTATCCTTAATGTCAAAAAGATTATTCATTATCTTTGTTCCTTTTGGGTGAAACCCCGCGATAAAATCGCGGAAATACCCCCCCCAATAAATTGGGGGGCTAAATATTTTTGAGGTATTACATATATTTCGGCAGTTTTTTCTCTAATGGTTTCCGTTTGAATCTCATAAATACAGGCAGGCCGTCATCGCCGATTTTTATTGGTGCCTGGCCCTGGACGAGTGGCTTTAAGTAATCACGCATCGCCTTTGTGATGTGATTGCCCTTTTCGTTTATAAATTCACGGGGCACTTTCTTTTCACCATTTGCGACGTCTCTCAGCTCAGCTAAGCCTGTCGTGCACTTATATTGCCGGCCTTTTTCGCGCACCAATGTCACCATCTTGCCGTTGACACCCTGCAGCGCGTACCTGACAGCCATTTTGCCGCACATATACGCTTCCTTCACGTCGGTCAGTGACGCAAAGTGCATCGCGCTACGCTGGTTAGTGCCGAGCTTGTTGAAGCGGACTTTTATTTTCACTTCTTTTTCAATTACAGCCTTGAGCATATCAGCGACGCCACCGAGTTGAACGTGGCCGAAGCTGTCTTTGCTGAACGCTCCTGAATCGGCAGTGACATATTGGCCTTTCTCATCTTTGAGGCCTTCACCTGCAACGATAAAGACCCTGCCGAATTCTTTGAGCACCTCCTGGACGTCACTAACCAGCTTATCGAACGAAAAAGCCGCCTCCGGCATATAAACGAGATGCGGCGCATCTTCGCCGCTGCGATGGGCAAGGCCTGTCGCTGCTGCTATCCAGCCAGCGTTTCTGCCCATCACCTCTAAAATAGTGCACGTATCGGACGTATATATCGCTTCGGTGTCTCGACCCCCCTCCATAGCGCAGGTCGCGACATATTTTGCTACGCTCGGATAACCTGGGCAATGGTCGGTGAATGCAAGGTCATTATCGACCGTTTTGGGAATACCTATACAGGTCAACTCATAACCGGAATCTGCGGCTAATTTATTGACCTTGTCGGCTGTATCCATCGAGTCGTTGCCGCCGGCGTAGAAAAAGTAACGAATATTGTGGGCCTTAAAGACATCCAGAACACGGTCGAAATCCGCTCTGGAATCTTCGAGTGATTTTAATTTGTATCTGCATGAGCCGAAGGCTGCTGCAGGTGTTTGCTTTAATGCTTCGATGGTCTCAGGCTTTTCAGCCGACAGGTTGAACAGCTCTTCCTTCAGGACGCCTAATATGCCGTTGACCGCGCCTATACAGGCGCCGATTTTGCCGGACTTCTTTGCTTCCTGGATAACACCGCAGGCACTCGAATTAATTACAGCGGTTGGGCCGCCGGATTGAGCCACAATCGCATTAGGTTTCGAACTCATCGTAAATACTCCCGTAAAAACCCTATAAGATATTGATAAAAATGCAGTATTGGTGCAGAATATACAGGAAGATTATTGAGAATTCAATAGCCTTTTTAGCAAGTGAAATATGGCTAATTATATTATTGCAAATTTCGATGAAATAGAAGTCCAGGAATGTTCATGCGGCTATACCCAGCGGGGCTTTGTCAGTCCCGATAATCCGACAGCAACACTGCACGTAGTGGAAATCTCGGAAGAGGCCAAAACTCATTACCACAAAAAATTAACAGAGATTTACCTGATTCTTGAAGGTCACGGTGCAGTTGAGCTTGACGGCAAATTGATACCTGTAAAGCCACTGACTGCCATTCTTATTAAGCCGCTCTGTCGCCATCGTGCCGTAGGAAGGATGCGAATCGCCAATGTAGTTATCCCCGCTTTCGACCCTAAAGACGAGCATTTTGATTAAACGCAAAAATCCCTTCTTACGGTAGGTTTTACAATGTCTTTATTAACTTTACATTGATATGCAATCCTGTTAAAATGCGGTAAATTAGTTTTATCGCGCATGATACGCATTAGTAAAATATAAACGCAAAACGAGATACGAGAATGGCTGGCAAAATAATTATCGATATCGAACGATGCAAAGGTTGCGGGCTGTGTATATCGGTATGCCCGAAAAACGGCATCGTTATATCCAAATCCTTAAACAAAGCAGGCTATTTCCCGGCTCAGCCTGTTAATAACAGTGATTGTACCGGCTGTGCAATGTGCGCAATTGTCTGCCCGGAGGCGGGAATCGAGGTATATCGTGAGGACGACGGCACAATCGAGACAAATACCATCATGCCGAATAAAGAAAAGTTGCAACCTCAATCCTGTGCAAGCGGAAATCCGAAGGAATAAAATATAAGATATTTCTGTTTGTACAGAAGTAATACAGCAAGGAAGAATAGTGGTGGATGACAGGGTGTTAATGTGTGGCAATGAGGCACTTGCCGAAGCGGCTGTCATTGCCGGTTGCGATGCATATTTTGGTTATCCAATTACGCCGCAAAATGAGGTCACCGCCTATATGTCCCGAAGAATGCCCGAAGAAGGCCGAGTCTTCGTACAATGCGAAAGTGAATTGGCGGCGATTAATATGGTATTTGGGGCTTCTGCCACGGGTAAAAGGGCTATGACCAGCTCATCGAGCCCCGGCATAAGCCTAATGCAGGAAGGTATAAGCTACTTGGCGGGAGCAGAGCTTCCGGCTGTAGTAGTCAACGTAATGCGAGGTGGTCCCGGCCTGGGAAACATCGCACCATCTCAGGGCGATTACTTCCAGGCTACTCGCGGTGGTGGGCACGGCGATTATCGAACGATCGTCTTAGGGCCATCGAGCGTACAGGAGCTGGTTGATTTAATGCCATTGGCGTTTGACTTAGCCGACCAGTATCGAACGCCTGTTGTCGTCTTAGCTGATGGAATCCTCGGACAGATGATGGAGCCGGTAGCTTTCCAGAAAAAACTTGGCCGAGAGTTACCGCCTAAAGATTGGGCTTTAACCGGAGCACAAGGCCGGGAGCAAAATATCGTTCGCTCACTATGGCTCGTTGAAGGTGTGCTGGAAGAGCTAAACTACAAGCTGCAGGCCAGATATGAACAAATCCAGAAAAACGAAGTCCTCTGCGAGCAGTACGAGGTTGATGATGCTGAAATCGTGGTGGTTGCATACGGCGTTGCAGCCAGAATTGTGAGAGGCGCGGTGAACAAGGCCAGAGAGGAGGGAATCAAAGTAGGCTGGATACGTCCTATCACTCTTTGGCCTTTTCCTACAGAGCAAATCAGCAGGGCTGCTGCGGAATTTCGGATATTCCTGACCGTTGAAATGAGTCTCGGCCAAATGGTCGAAGACGTGAAATTAGCTGTAGCCGGAAAAGCACCGGTACTTTTTTATGGCCGGCCCGGCGGTGGCGTGCCGACCGTCGAAGAGATACTTGATAAAATCAGACAATTAACGATAAGGAAATCAAAAATCAAAGTGTAAAAATCAAAATGACATATCAAAATTCAAAAAGACTTTTTGCATTTTACAGTGTAATTTTGAATTTTAATTTTTGATATTTGCTATTTTATGAAGGCTGTATTTACACGAACACCTACGTTTAAGGATTGTCCAACGCATTATTGTCCTGGCTGCGGACATGGAATCGCTCATCGATTGATAGCTGAGACAATCGATGAATTAGGCATACAAGGCCGAACTATAGGCATAGCGCCTGTCGGCTGCGCGGTTTTGGCGTACAATTACCTTGATGTGGATATGATCGAGGTGGCGCACGGCAGAGCACCAGCGGTGGCAACAGGGATGAAAAGGACCAATCCGGATAAAATAATTTTCTCGTATCAGGGCGACGGTGACCTCGCGGCAATCGGCACTGCGGAGATTATTCACGCTGCTCATCGAGCGGAACAAATAACGGTCATCTTTATCAATAACGCTGTCTTTGGAATGACGGGCGGCCAGATGGCGCCGACTACAACTGTTGGTCAGGTCACTGCTACCACACAAAAAGGCAGAAATACCAAAGGCGAAGGATATCCGCTGCAAGTATCTGAATTATTAGCAATCTTGCCGGGTGCGATTTACGTCGAGCGATGTGCATTAAGCAGCCCTGCTCAAATCCGCAAAGCCAAGAAAGCTATCAGACATGCCTTTGAATTGCAGGTTAATAATGCCGAAGGCCTGTCACTTGTTGAGCTGCTTAGTCCCTGTCCAACATATTGGCGAATGAGTCCTGCAAGAGCGATGGAATGGATCGAAAAGGAAATGACAAAACCTTTCCCGCTTGGTCGATTAAAAGGATAAATATAAAAAAACACGAAGCACGAAATTCGAAATCCGAAACAATAACGAAATTCAAATTTTCCAATGTTCCAAACTTACTGTTATAGTTGTTTTGAATTTTGTATTTCGGTAATTTAAATTTGTTTCGGACTTCGATATTCGAATTTCGGATTTATATAAAATGCAGAATACAAGAAGCGAATTTTATGAGGAAATCGTCATCGCCGGCTTCGGCGGTCAGGGGATTATTTCGGTAAGCAAGTTATTGGCGCAGATGGCAATGAACGCAGGCAAAGAAATAACGTTGATGCCTTCGTACGGAGCAGAAGTTCGCGGCGGAACAGCCAATTGTATGATTATTATTGCCGAGAGAGAAATCGCTTGTCCTGTAATCGGAAAACTCGATTCGCTAATCGTGATGAATGAGGCCTCGTTGAATAAATTTGCCCCGCGTCTTAAAAAAGGCGGGCTATTGGTTCTGAACAGCTCTTTGATCGATAATATTCCGCAACTTGACGAAACTATCGAGGTAATAGCAGTACCAGCCGATGAATTAGCCGTTCAGTTAGGTAATCCGAAGGTTGCGAACATGGTGGCCCTGGGCGCGTATTTACAAAAGCGAGGGCACCTCACCATTGATATTGCCGTACAAGCCCTGCCCGACATCCTCGCTGAAAGGTATCACAAAACAATACCGGTCAACACCGAGGCCCTGCGCCGAGGCGCCGAATTTCGATATTGACGAATTTTGATTTCCGATTTTCGATTTCAAATCGACAATTGGCAATTGGAAATCGAAAATAGTCCGAAAATATAACGCATTTTATGCCAGCTCAGCAGACTACTCACGGCATCCATTCACTGAACCGAGAAAAGACTTGACTTTTGGTGGGCGATTTGTTTTAATATATGCGGGGAAAGATATTAAACTCGCTTAGCCACAGACCCTCTCTTGGTAAATGGTTAAAGTCTGTTGTGTGAGGAGGTATCTTATGGGGGGACGTAGTCAAAAATTTGTTGGACTACGTACCATGATATTAGCCATTGTGCTCATTTCCAGTGGCCTGAGCAGGGCTGGTCCACCCAAGACGGATAAGACTGATGGGATTTCGCTTATTATTAGGCAATTCCCTGCCCAAGGTGGTACTATAACTCCGGGTCTGGGTGTTCATCATTTTAATCCGGATGAGGAAATTGCCCTGACCGCGGTTCCAAAATCCGGCTATAAATTCGTGCGTTGGATTGGCGATGTAAGTGACCCACAGGCCAGCAGAACCTTTATGCAGATAAAAGAGCCGAAGATCATTATCGCCTTATTTGAAAACTCCGAATATGACGGAGTATTTCCAAGAGCAGGATCTCCCGGAGGTGGAGCTCGGTCTGGCGTTGGTAAAATCGCCGATGTAGGAAATTTCTCCTCGCTAATGTCCGGAGGCAGCGGAAAAGTCGTTTCGCCTTCTCTTGCATTTCCATCATCTACAAAATCAGACCTGCCATTAACGGAGTTTCCAAACGTGATCGTTCCTGCACCGGAGCTTCCAGTTGTGATTGTTCCTGCATCAGATGAACCGGTTGTGCCGGAACCGGCAACGGGGACATTGTTAATTTTTGGTAGTCTGTTTGCCCTTAGATGGTTAAACGGTAACCGTTTAAATAGTAAATCCAAATACTAATCACCAATAGCCATTTACCTCAGCCAATCTTATTCAAATCTATAACCGCACGTATCAGCGGTGATAAGCTCAGATTCGGTTCTTGGATATTTTCTGCAATTCAGTGGACGGATGGCATAAACAGAGCAGTAGGATTTTCCATCCGGCCGGAATCTTAAAAAAGGACATACATTAGGCAGTTTGCAGCACGCTCCGCAGCTATCGCATCGGCCTTTGCGCCTTTTAGAAACAGGTAGTGCCGCAGTAAAAGTCCTTTTTATTTTCGCCGACCAGGTGTTTCTTCTATCCGTCACAAGTACAATCCTTCATATCGGTACCCACAAAAACTGGGCATGTCAGTCATTAAGATTACTTGTTTAACCTTACACCTTTTGGTGTTGAAGTCAAGTTACCTGCCAAATTGGCACATGGATAGATGTAGAAAAAGGTCGTAACTACTTATTGTGGCTGTTATTATAATTTCAAACAGTTTGGGCACGGATTTTGCGGATAAATAAAGTATGATGTTTTAGCATTTGTGCCTGAAGGAACTTAAATTATGAAATTTGACAAATTTACATTGAAAGCCCAGGAGGCATTAGCGACCGCTCAGCAGACCGCGATGGCTAAATCGCATACCGTGCTGTCGCCGTTGCACCTGTTAAGCGCTATTTGCGGCGATGACAGCGGCATCGCTGTTTTAATTTTGAAGAAGATCGGTATTAATATTTCGCGCCTCAAGGATATGATAGAAAGCGAGCTTAAGCGCCTGCCGCAGGGCCAAAGTAGCGGCCAGATTATGCCTGACCCTGCGTTCAATCAGATCATTTTAGACGCACAGAACATAGCCGATGCTATGGGAGACGAATATCTTAGTGTTGAGCATTTGCTTATCTCGCTTGCTTCGATAGACAGCGATGCAAAAGAGATTTTAAGCCTTAATTCCATTACGCCGGAGCGGATTGAAAATGCTCTTAAAGACATTCGCGGCGGTGAAAAGATAACCGACCAAAGCCCTGAAGAAAAATATAAAGCTTTAGAGCGTTATGGCATCGACCTTTTAGAGATGGCACGAAAGGGAAAGCTTGACCCTGTTATCGGCAGGGACGAAGAGATACGGCGATGTATGCAGGTCCTAAACCGCCGAACAAAAAACAATCCGGTTTTGATTGGTGAGCCAGGCGTAGGAAAGACTGCGATCGTAGAAGGTCTTGCTCAGCGGATAGTTGCAGGCGATGTCCCCACGGGCCTGAAAAATAAAAGAATCATCGCTTTGGATATGGGAGCATTGATAGCGGGGACTAAATTCAGAGGCGAGTTTGAAGACCGGCTCAAAGCGGTGCTGAAAGAGGTTCTTGCCGCAGAAGGCCAAATTATACTTTTTATAGACGAACTGCATACTGTCGTAGGCGCCGGCAAAGCCGAAGGTTCCGTCGATGCAGGCAATTTGCTGAAGCCATCACTTGCACGCGGTGAGTTACGTTGTATTGGTGCTACTACAATTGACGAGTATCGAAAGCATGTTGAGAAGGACGCAGCTCTTGAAAGGCGATTTCAACCAATCCTGATTGACCCGCCGAGCGTTGAGGAGACAATTGCTATTCTTCGCGGTCTAAAAAATCGGTATGACACCCACCACGGCGTTCGCATCACGGACTCGGCTCTCGTCTCCGCTGCAACTTTGTCCAATCGATACATAACAGACCGATGGCTGCCCGACAAAGCGATAGACTTGGTTGACGAGGCGGCCTCGAAGCTGCGAATCGAAAACGACTCGCTGCCCGCTGAGCTGGATGACATCCGAAGAAAGATAGTTCAGCTTCAAATTGAGCGCGAGGCGCTAAAAAAAGAAACCGATGAGGCCAGCAAAGAACGGCTAAAAAAAGCTGAAAAGCAGTTGGCAGAGTTGCAACAGCAGGATAAAGAGCTGACCGCACGATGGGAAAGTGAAAAGCTTGATATCGACCAGATAAAAGAAATAAAGAAAAAAATCGAAAATGCCCAAAATCAGTTTGAAGAAGCCCAACGCAAAGGCGAGTTGGAAACGGCTGCTCGTCTTAAGTATGAGACCATTGCGAATCTGAGGAAAGAGCTTCAGGATAAAGAAACGCAGCTTGCCAAATCTAACGGTACAAAAATAATCGAAAATGAGGTGAACGAAGAGCACATTGCTGAAGTTGTATCCAAGTGGACGGGAATACCCGTAGCGAGATTATTGAGCGGCGAGCGTGAAAGATTAATGAAGATGGAGGAGCTTATCAGAAAGCGTGTGGTCGGCCAGGATGAGGCGGTTAGTGCTCTTTGCAACGCGGTGCGGAGAAACCGTGCGGGCCTGGGCGACCCGAATCGGCCGATAGGGACATTTCTTTTTCTCGGGCCGACCGGCGTAGGAAAGACCGAGCTTTCCAGGGCCCTTGCCGATTTTCTGTTCAACGACCCAAACGCTATGGTGCGTATTGATATGAGTGAGTTTATGGAGCAGCATTCCGTCGCTCGGCTCATTGGCGCCCCGCCTGGCTATGTCGGCTACGAAGAAGGCGGCAGACTTACCGAGGCGGTTCGCCGTAAAGCCTACTCGGTGATTTTGCTCGATGAGATTGAAAAGGCACATCCGGATGTCTTCAATGTGCTGCTGCAGGTTTTCGACGACGGCCGATTGACCGATGGAAAGGG
>Ga0315532_1001761_pt1 | contig 15597 bp, 16 predicted proteins | sample SalMarWE160370MG_FD_203082 | JGI IMG/M metagenome (GOLD analysis project Ga0315532, IMG submission 203082) | Salt marsh sediment microbial communities from the Plum Island Ecosystem LTER, Massachusetts, United States - Salt Marsh Sediment WE1603-70 ... | reverse complement strand
ACCAGGAGGGCGCTCTGGTGGTGTTCCTTTTCAGCATATCCCTGAGGCTTGAGGTCATCGCGTCCGAGAGGGCGCGGCACGCCATCGAGGCGCTCATGGAGCTCAGACCCGAGATCGCCACCATCAAACGAGGCGAGGAAGAGGTCAACGTGCCCGTGGGGCAGGTCGTCCCCGGTGAGATATTCATGGTTCGGCCCGGGGACAGGGTTCCCCTCGACGGCAGGGTCATGGAGGGCGAGACCACCGTAGACCAGGCGGCAATAACGGGCGAGTCTGTCCCGGTGCTGAAGCGGGTGAACGACGAGGTGTACGCCGGCACCATCAACCTCGACGGCGTCCTCGCGGTGCGGACGACTCGTGCCTCGTCTGAGACCATGCTGGCCAGCATACTCCGGATGGTCCAGGAGGCCGAGGACCGGAAGAGCCCCACCGAGACCATGGTGAACAGGTTCGCCCGTTATTACACGCCCCTCATCATCGTGCTGGCGGCGCTGGTCGCCGCGGTGCCGCCCCTGTTCCTCGGCCGTCCATTGATTCCTTCAATCTATAACAGCCTGGTGCTGCTGGTCATCGGCTGCCCCTGCGCGTTGACCATAGCGACCCCCGTGGCCATGGTCTCCGCCATCACCAGCGCCAGCCGCAACGGCGTCCTCGTGAAGGGCAGCACGTACATCGAGGAGGTGGACAAGGCCACCGTGTTCGCGTTCGACAAGACGGGCACCCTCACACGGGGCAGGCTCGTGGTCACCGACGTGGTGCCGTACGGCGTCTCAAGGAAGACTCTACTGAGCGTGGCGGCGACTCTGGAGGAGAACTCCAAGCACCCCATAGCGTCGGCGATAACCGAGGCCGCCCTCAGGGAGGGCGTGGCCCTGCTCGACGCGTCCGAGTTCAAGTCCCAGACCGGGAGAGGAGTCGAGGCGGTCATAGAAGGCTCCCTATACCGGATCGGCAGCCAGAGGCTGTTCTCCGACAACGGGCTTAGCTACCCCGACGAGGCGCTGACGGAGCTTGAGGACCAGGGAAAGACCACTGTAATCGTGGCCAGGGAGAACGGCGCCATCGGCCTCATAAGCCTCATGGACGAGAGACGCGAGGGCGCCAGAGGCACAATAAAGACCCTGAAGGCGAAGGGCATGAAGGTGGAGATGCTCACGGGAGACAACGAGAACACGGCTAGAGCCATCGCGCATCAGCTTGGGTTCAACGGCTACCACGCCGGCCTCCTACCGGACGAGAAAGTGGCGGTGGTCGAGGAACTCAAGAAAGAGGGCAAGGTCGTGATGGTGGGCGACGGCGTGAACGACGCCCCGGCGCTGGCCGCCGCCGACGTCGGCGTGGCCATGGGCGGCCTGGGCAGCGACATCGCCCTCGAGACCGCGGACATCGTGCTCCTGGAGGACGACCTCAGCAGGTTAACCTACCTCATCCGCCTCGCCGAAACCACGGTGGCCCGCGTCAAAGAGAACATAGCGTTATCCATCTTGGTGAAGCTGGGCATCGTGATACTGGGCGCCCTGGGCTCCATAACGCTCTGGATGGCCGTGATCCTCGGGGACGTCGGTCTGACGCTTCTGGTCATCGTCAACAGCATCCGCATAAGCAGCATCAAGCCGGCGGCAATCAGGAAAGAATAAATCTCATCAGCCTCGCTATTTCAACGCAGGCCAAAGACATGGACGAAGAGCTTGAACGCATAAAACAGAAGAGACTCGACGAGCTACGGCGCAAGATGCTCCTGAACCAGATCAAGGAAGAGCAACCAGAGCCGGAGCCGGAGCCAGAGCCGGCCAAGGAGCCCACCAACGAGGAGATACTAGGCAGATACTTCAGGAACAGGGCTTGGGAGGTCTGGAACACCGCCAAACACCAGTACCCCCAGGTCATGCCCAGGGTAGAGGCCATGCTCGTGGACGCCATCAAACAGGGCAAGATCAAGGACTACATAGACGGCGCCAACCTCATGGGGTTCTTCAGGCAGGTGAGCCTACCCGTGCGACTGGAAACCAGGATCAGGGTCTCCGAGCACGGCGAGCTCAAGACACTGGAACAGAAGATAAAGGAAGAACGGTAAACGCTCCAAGCTATACGCTCCGCTGGATGACGTGGACCGCGGTGGCCTTGAAGCTGGCGTACATCCTCGAACCCTGCTTCAACCCGAACTCATCGACGGACTGCTGCGTCACGGCGACGTTCAACCCCTTGTCCGTCTTCACCTGGTGGACGCTGCCCAGCTTTACGACCTCCAGCACGGTGCACTCGACGACGTTGCGGGCGCTGGACGGGAACGCCTCGGCGCTGAGGATTATGTTCTCGGGGCGGATGAACACATAAACCGAGCCCTCCGTTACCTCGGACACCGCCTTGACCGTGAACCCGCAGTCGATGGACGCCACCCCGTCGGTGTACCCCGTGACGACGCCCTCCAGCACGTTCTCGACGCCCACGAACTCTGCGACCCTCACAGAGCCCGGCTTGTTGAACACCCTATCAGGGGTATCAACCTGAACAAGCATCCCGTCGATGATCACAGCCACCCTGTCAGCGAGAAACAGCGCCTCGGTCTGGTCGTGGGTCACGTGAACCGTGGTGGTGCCCCTTGCCCTGTGGATACGCCTGAGCTCGTCCCTCAACGCCTCCCGGGTGCGTGTATCCAACGCGCTGAGAGGCTCATCCAGCAGTAGAATATCCGGCTCGATGACCAGGGCACGGGCCAAGGCGACGCGCTGCTGTTCACCGCCGGACAGGGTCCCGGGGTAGCGATCCCTGAGCCCCTCTATCCCGAGAAGCCTCAACACCTCGTCCACACGCCGCTCCACCTCCTCGGCCGAGACCCCCCTCATCTCCAGGCCGAACCTGGTGTTCCCCTCAACCGTCATGTGCGGGAACAGGCTGTAATCCTGGTAGACGAAGCCCACTCCCCTCTCCTCGGGGAGAAGCGTCTCCGCGTCCTCCCCCCTGAGCAGTATCCTGCCGCTCCTCGGAGTGTAGAAGCCCGCGATGGTCTCCAGCAACAGCGTCTTCCCCGCCCCCGTGGGGCCCAGCACCACGAAGTACTCACCCTCCCCCACGCTGAAGCTGACGTCCCTGAGCCTGAACTCGCCCCAGTCGTTGCTCACGCCCTCGAAGCGTATCATCCGCGCTCCCACCTCCTGCTGATGACCCTGAGCGACAGGAACACAGTCAGGCAGATGACTATGAGCATCACCGCTATGGGCTGGCTCCCCCTGAGGCCGGTGGTCGTGAACCTGTAGTAGATGAGTATGGGGGCTATCATGGGGTAGAACGCGATCATGACGACGGCGCCGAACTCGCTTATGCCCCTGGCCCAGCTCATTATCGCCCCCGAGAGGAGGTGCCGGACAGCCAGGGGCAGGGTCACCCTTGTGAACGCCCTGCTCTGGCTGGCGCCCAGAGTCCGGGCCACCCGCTCCAGCCTGTAGTCCACGCTGTGGAACCCGTCCCGGGCCGCGTTGATGTAGAGGCTGGCGCTCACGAAGAACATGGCGGCCACTATCCCGGGCAGATGGTCCTCGAAGACCAGGCCGATGCCTGCGAAGACGCCGCCGACGGGGCTGCGGCTCATCAGCAGCGTGTAGAGGGCTATACCGGCGACGCTGTGAGGGATGATGACCGGCAGATCGATGACCGCCTCCACCAGGCTCTTGCCCTTGAAGTCGTGCCGCGCCAACACGTACGCCAGGGGCGTCCCGAACACCACAGCTATCAGCGTCGCCAGAAACGACGCGTACAGAGTCAACCATATGGAGCCGAGGACAAAGTCGTCCGTGGCGGCGTCCACCAGCCCAGGCAGGTCCCAGATGACCTGCCGGGCGACCATGTTGAGAAGAGTGAACACCGTGAACAAGAGAGTGAACGAACCGACGATACTGAAAAACATGGATAAGGGGTAGCGGCGGGGCTTCATCTTCATTTAACTTTGTTCGCTGAGATAGGGTTTGAGGGTTTCGGGAACCATGTCCAGGTCATTGACTAGTCCAGGGCTTATAGGCGGCTGACCCAGATCAGCGAAAGTCTGTCCTCCCTCCTCGTCGATCATGTACTCGATGAACTCGGCGGCCAACTCCGGGTTGGGGGCGTTCTTAGGCATCGTGACCCCATAGACGATGGGCTTCCCGGTGCTGGTTCCGCTCGCCAAATCTATCTTGACCAGCTGGTACGTGTCCGCGCAGGCGATGTCGCTGAGATCGATCTCCGCGGGCAGGTCCAGATACAATAGGCCGTGCTGCTTGGCGACGCTGCTGTACTCGAAGGCGTAGTCCAGACCCCCTGACTGCACCATGCTCACGAGCTCAACAGACTTGTCCCTGATGCTTATCTTGTCCGTGTTCGGCGCCAGGTCCTCTATGGCGCTGTCGATTGTGTAGACCCCTTCACTCTCCGTGACGGTGATGGCGGTGTTGTCCTGCACCAGAGTCTCGAATACCGCGTCGTCTCCGTAGTGCATCTCAGCCAGCTGTATCACCATGGGCGTCCTGTACCCGCACGGGTCCAGGTTGGGGTTGCTGAACCCCCACTTCACGTCAGGCCGGGCGAGTACCTCGTACCAGTTTTCCTCGTCGATCTCGTCGGCGTACCTGCTGGTCTCCGCGTAGGCGAGGGTCATCTCGTTCTTAGCGAAGATTATGTACCAGTCCGCGTAGTCGGGGACCATCATGCTGGGTATGAGGCTGTAGTCGGCCGAAGCCACCACGTCCGCCAGCTCCCCCAGCTCCGTGACCTTCTGGACGCACTGGATGCTGCCCGCGGGCTCAAGCTGCACGTCCACGTTGGTGTGGTCCGACTCGAACCGTGCCTCGATCTCCTCCAGCGGCACCGTGAGGCTGCCGGCGTGGAATACCTTGAGGATCACTGGCTCCTCCACCTCCTCCTCGCCGGGCCTAGTCATGATCATGTAGGCCCCTGCTGCAACGACGATCACCAGCACCGTCGCCACTATCATAGTGTTACGGTTATTCGACATGTTTATCGGTGCATAACGGTCTCTTGGATAAATAAAACCTTCGCCCACAAACAGTCGATATGGTCCACCATGCATAACAGTTTATAGCGACCACGCAGCATGAAATAGAGGCGAAACAAAACTGAACCAGAGACTCGAAGACCCCCACGGCAGACCCGTAAACAGCCTCAGGATAAGCCTCACCCAGCGCTGCAACTTCAACTGCTTCTTCTGCCACCAGGAAGGAGAACACAACCCCGGCACCGAGCTCACCCCAGACGAGATAGAGACAGCCGTAAAAGTAGCCGCAGGGCTCGGCGTCACCAACATAAAGCTCACAGGCGGCGAACCCCTCATCAGAGACGACATAGTCCAGATAGTGCGCCGCGTAGCCCCCCATGTAGACGAGGTATCCATGACCACCAACGCCAGCCTCCTCCAAGAGAAAGCCTGCAGCCTCAAGGAAGCCGGCCTCAGACGCGTCAACATCAGCCTCCACTCCCTCAACCCCCACAGATTCAAGGAGATAACCGGCTGCCCGGACGAGGCACTCGTCAGGAGGGGCGTCGAGGCTGCCCTGCGCTGCGGCCTCCATCCCGTCAAGCTCAACATGGTGGTCATGAAGGACGTGAACGACGACGAGATACCCGAGATGATCGAGTTCAGCAGGGACACGGGCACCGTGCTTCAGCTCATAGAGTTCCAGGAGCTGGAGAACGGCGTCGAGTACTACGAGCGGTACCACGCCGACATCCAGCCGATAGAGGCCGAGCTGGAGAGCAGGGCCGTCAGGGTGGTGGAGAGGAGGCTCCACAGGCGCAGGATATACCACCTGGGGGACGGCGCCCAGGTGGAGGTGGTGCGCCCCATGCACAACAGCAGGTTCTGCGCCTACTGCACTAGGCTCAGGCTCACAAGCGACGGCCGCCTCAAGCCGTGCCTCATGAGGGACGACAACCTGGTGCCCTTCGTCGAGCACATACGGGCGGGTGAGCCGCGGGAGAGGCTTGTCGAGGCTTTCAGGGAGGCGGTGGCCCGCCGGGAGCCCTACTGGAGGGATTAACGTTGAGGATTCATGTTAAGTACTTCGCCAGCTTCAGGGACATGACGGGGAGGCGGGAGGAGACCATGGAGGTCCCCGACGGCGTCACGGTGGAGGGGCTCCGGGAGCACGTGAAGGGGCTGTACGAGAAGATGGCGGACAGGGACCAGGTACTGGTGGCGGTGAACGGCGTCTTCGTTCCACTGGAGACGGTTGTCGTGGAGGGGGACGACGTGGCTTTCTTCCCTCCGGTGAGCGGTGGTTGAAGTGATAAGGGTTCAGAGGGAGGACATAGACGTGGACGCGGTTCTGGAGGCCGTGAAGACCGCGGGCAGCGGCTGCGTGGTCGGGTTCCTCGGCACCGTGAGGGACACCTCAGAAGGCCGGGGCGTGGAGAGGATGAGCGTCGAGGTCTACGAGGACATGGCGGTGAAGCAGCTGTCAGCCATAAGGGACGAGGCGCTCGAGAGGTTCGGCGTCCACCGTGTCGCGGTGGTTCACAGGATCGGCGACCTGGGGGTGGGGGACAGCATTGTCTATATTGCGGTTTCGGCGGGGCACAGGGACGAGGCGTTCATGGCGTGCAGGTACGTCATCGACGAGCTTAAGGAGAGGGTGCCGCTTTGGAAGAAGGAGTACACCTCCGACGGAGAGGTATGGGTGGAGGGAGACAGACGTGAGTGAGAGGGACCCGGTGAGCATGGTGGACGTCTCCGGGAAGGAAGTGGTTCAAAGATCGGCGACGGCCACCGGAAGGATAGTTCTGCGGAGGGAGACGGTGGAGGCCGTTAAGATGGGCAGGGTGAGGAAGGGCGACCCGCTGGCGGTGGCCGAGGTGGCTTCAATACAGGCGGTGAAGAAGACGCCGGACCTCATACCACTGTGCCACAACGTACCCATAGGCTCCGTGGACACCTCGTTCACTTTGGGCGACTCCTACATAGAGGCCAGGTGCAGGGTCACCGCCGTCTACAGGACGGGCGTGGAGATGGAGGCGCTGACGGGCGTCACGGTGGCGCTGCTCAACATCTGGGACATGGTCAAGTACCTGGAGAAGGACGAGGACGGACAGTACCCGGACGCAAGGATCACCGACGTTGAAGTAACGGAGAAATGGAAGGAGAGATGAGAGACCACCCCAGAGACCAGGAGACCAAGACCGTCTTCGCGTTACTAGTCACCAGCGACACGAGGACGTTCGAGACGGACGAGACGGGCCGGACGGCCAAGAAGCTGATAGAGGACGCCGGACACGAGGTGAACCTGTATGGCCTTGTCCCCAACGACGCCGCCGAGATAGAGGGCTGGATCAGGAAGGCAGTCGGCAGCGATGAAGTTAGGGTGATAGTCACCAGCGGCGGAACCGGGATAGGGGCCAAGGACAAGACCGTTGACACGGTACGCGGGTTCCTGGAGAAGACGCTTCCGGGCTTTGGGGAGCACATGAGGAGGCTCAGCTACGAGGAGGTGGGGCTGCCCGGCGTATGGAGCCGGTCCACGGCGGGTGTAGCCCGGGACAAGCTCGTGTTCTGTCTTCCTGGCTCGAAAGGAGCCGTACGCACGGCCCTCGAAAAGATCATTCTGCCCGGCGTCGGGCACATGCTGTGGGAGCTGGACCGAGCATGACGATGAAGCCTTTCACGGAGCTGACCGACAGGGAGAACGCGGTCAAGCTCATCACGGAGAACATAGAGCCCATCGACCGCGTGGAGGAGGTCCCCCTCGACGAGGCCGCGGGCCGGGTGCTCGCGGTGGACGTCGTGGCGGGGTTCGACGTGCCGCCCTTCGACAGGGCGTCCATGGACGGCTACGCCGTGAAGGCCGGGGACACGTCTGGGGCCAGCGTGGACTCGCCTGTACGCCTCAAGCTCATAGGCGTCCAGCACACGGGTGAACTCTACGAGGGTGAGGTCGGCGGCGGAGAAGCATTGGAGATAGCTACGGGGAGCCCCGTGCCGGGGGGCAGCGACGCCGTGGTCATGGTCGAGGACACCGACCTGGAAGGAGAAACGGTCACCGTCTACAAGGAGGTCCAGGCTGGGAGGAACATGGCCCCAGCCGGCGAGGACATGAAGAAGGGCGACCACGTGCTGAGCAGGGGCGCCGTTCTATCCCCCGGGATGGTGGGGGCCTTGGCGGCCCTCGGCTACGCCGAGGTGCAGGTTTACGAGAAGCCCAGGGTGGCCATATACTCCTCGGGTCCCGAGATAGTCCCCCAGGGGGCACCACTACAGCCGGGCCAGATATACGACATAAACAGCTACACCCTGTCGGCGGTCATCGAGGCCAACGGGGGAGTCCCCGTGAAGAGGGGCATCATGCTCGACGACGCCGAGTCCATAGAGTCCGCCGTCATGGACGCGGCGGGGCACGACATGGGGGTCTTCAGCGGCGGAAGCAGCGTAGGCTCGAAGGACCTCTTCGGCGAGGTCATGGAGAGGCTCGGCACGGTCTATTTCCACGGCGTAAGGGTCAAACCCGGGAAGCCCACCCTCTTCGGTGAGGTAAACGGCACCTCCATCTTCGGGATGCCCGGCTACCCCACAAGCTGCCTCAACAACAGCTACGTCTTCCTGGCGCCCGCGCTCCGCCTCATGGCGCGGCTGCCCCCCAGGGAGGCCCGTGTGCTCAGGCTGCCCATGGGGCACAGGATGGAGGCTAGGTCAGACCGAGAGCAGTTCATCACCGTGAAGGTGGAGGACGGGAAGGCGTACAGGGTCTACAAGCAGAGCGGCGACATCACCAGCATGGCCCACGCCGACGGGTACATCATCCTACCCATAGACGTGAGCGTCGTCGAGGAAGGCGAGACAGTAGAAGTCACCCTCCTATACTAGACACGCACCTTTTCACAGGTCTTAAAGCCTCACAGACTTGAAGGGTACCCAGAGATGTTTTCTATGGACTTCGAGCCAGGGGAAGACTACGCCCTGAGGCTGGACGAGGCCGACCCTCTGGCCGGGTACAAAGACAGGTTCTACGGGCTGCCGGGCTGCATCTACATGGACGGCAACAGCCTCGGGCTCATGAGCTTCGAAGCCGAGAGAACCCTTCTACGGGTCATGGATGAGTGGAAGAAGCTGGGCATCAGGGGCTGGAGCGGCGCCGAACAGCCCTGGATAGAGTACGCCGAGAGGCTGGGCGAGCTTCAGGCGCCCATAGTCGGCGCAAACCCCGACGAGCTGGTTGTAACGGGCGGCACCACCGTGAACCTCCACGCCCTCGTGGCCACGTTCTACAAGCCCGAGGCAGGGAGACGTAGGATCCTTGCCGATGAGCTGAACTTCCCCAGCGACCTATACGCGCTGAGCGCCCAGATAAGGCTCAGGGGCGGGGACCCCGACGAGGACCTGGTGCTCGTGAAGAGCAGGGACGGCGTCCTCATCGAGGAAGACGACATAGTCGACGCCATGGGCGGCGACGTGGCTCTGGCGCTTCTGCCCAGCGTCTACTACCGCAGCGGCCAGCTCCTGGACATGGGGAGACTCACCGAGGAGGCCCACGACCGGGGGATACTCATCGGCTTCGACTGCAGCCACAGCGTCGGCGTGGTGCCTCACAGCCTCAGCGACTGGGGCGCAGACTTCGCGTTCTGGTGCAACTACAAGTACGTGAACGGGGGCCCTGGGAGCACGGGCAGCCTCTACGTGAACCGCCGCCACTTCGGCACCATGCCCGGCCTGGCGGGGTGGTTCGGCAACGACAGGAGCACCATGTTCGAGATGCGAACAAAGTTCGACCCGGCGCGGACGGCGGCGGCGTGGCAGATAGGCACAACCACCATGCTCAGCTCGGCTCCCATCGAGGGCAGCCTACAGATGATAGCCGAGGCCGGCATAGGCAACATACGCGAGAAGAGCATCCGCATCACGGGCTACCTCATGTACCTCATAGACGAGATGCTGGGCGACGAACCCTACAACTACGGGGTGGCTACGCCCCGGGAACCCGATAGGAGGGGCGGCCACGTCGGCGTCACCCACGACGACGCGTGGAGGATAACCCAGGCGCTCATCTCCCGCGGCGTCATACCGGACTTCCGTCCACCGAACATCATCAGGCTCGCGCCCATACCTCTCTACGTCAGCTACCACGACGTCTGGAAGGTGGCCATGCACCTGAAGGCCGTCATCGACGGCGGTGAGCATGACGCGTTCAGCGACGACAGGAGCACGGTCACTTAGCCTCTTTTCCATGTATCTCGCTATAAGCGTATTTGGGGATGTTTCCGGGCTTTATAGTCGCCCCCCAAACCGGGGACCCCATCTTGTTTCGTGGGGAGAAGTGTTGTTAGAAGGTGGGCCACCAGCTTTCACGGTTTCGCGAAGCCGAAGACATCACTAATGCCGTAAACGGAGCGTGGTTTAACTTCCGAGTTCGGAATGGGTTCGGGTGGGTCCCACGCCCTTTGGCCGGTTACCCATTTATTCGCCTCAAGGCTTTTCTTTAAACGTTTCGGTCAAAACGAAGTCCACGACCCAGACCACTTGGTCCGGGTCCCATTCCCCGTATATCCCGGCCCAGGCCTCCTTGAACTCGTCAACGCTGTCGAATCCCTCCTTCCTGACGTCGCCGGGGGTGACGTCGCCTAGGCGCTGCGTGCGTAGGTCGGTGACGGTGATTCGGGTCTGGAGCCAGCTGTACCCCTTCCTGAGCCGGTACTCGCCGCCTACCTTGACGTTGGGGCGGCGCTTTCTTCTTGTCTGCGTCTTCTCGCCGCCGAGGACTTTGATGAGCAACGGTCTCTTGAAGAGAAGGGTCACTAAGGGATCATTCCGTGTCTGTTCCCGTTTATGGTTTGTGTGGCTGGGGGTAGATTTATATGGTGAAATGGGGTGCTGTGTTTTTGGCGGGGCCGTGGTCTAGTGGCTATGACGTTGGGCTCCAGAAAGTACAACAGGCTTGACTGACCCTCCGGGGGATGAAGAGTTTCTGGAGCGGGGAAACCCAAATGTCGAGGGTTCAAGTCCTTCCGGCCCCACCAATTTTAACCTGATAAACGATTGTTTCACTCTTTCTATAAGAACGAGCCTCTAAAACACCGTATCTTCTATTAGATGCAAAGTAGATGAGGTGTCCTAGAATGAACGTCCCAGAGGGGATCGGGTCTTACCTTGAGAAAGCCCTCAGGTTTATGGAAGCCAGTCGGAACCATGGTGGGCTCTGGTCCGATTTCCTCACTTTGGCGGGGGAGAGCGTCTACTGGGTCTCAGGGTACACCGGGTATGCCCTGTGTCAGGGCGGTGACGGCCCTGGGTTGCTTGAGGAGGCTGCTCAAAGGATCCTTGATCACCAGGGAGGAGACGGTGGCTGGGGTTATGGGCCCGGCGTTCCGGCGGACGCCGACTCTACTTCGTGGTGCATCCTCTTCCTCTCCAAGCTTGGAATGGGCGAGGGGGTTGAGAGAGGTGTCCGTTTTCTCCTGAAGCACCAGAACATGGACGGGGGGTTCAGGACCTATGCGTCGCCTGTCTCCGTGGGGCGTTACATGGGGCTGGATGGTAGTGTCTCGTTTGAGGGTTGGCAGACGTCTCAGCTGTGTGTCACGGGTGCGGCGACTCGGGCGCTCATCGACGCGGGCACGTCTGAGGGCGTCGCCGATGCACTGAGTTTTATTAAGGGGTCTCAGACGGAGGAGGGCTACTGGAAGCCCTACTGGTGGAACGATGCGCTTTACTCGACCTTCAATTGCATGTGGGCTCTGAAGGCGGTTGATGGGGGTGACGGGGTCTTGGAGGCGTGTGACTGGATCGCCGAGACCCAGCTAGCTGACGGGGGCTGGAACGACGGCACGACCGGTGAGGGCGTGGCCTTCTCGACGGCGTTAGCTCTGAAGGGTCTCATGCTAGGGTCCCGGTCGACGGACTCGGATCGAGTCAGGAGGGGCGTCGAGTGGCTTTTAAAGCACCAGCTGGGGGATGGAAGCTGGCCCCCCTACTATCTGTTGAGGATACCTCATCCGGCCATGAAGGAGCCGTGGAGGTATCATGCCTGGGCAAGGGATGGAAAGGCCATCGGAGCAGCCATCAAAGACCATAACCGCCTGTTCACGACGGCGACAGCGTACTCGGCGCTCGCGGAGTTTGAAAGACACTGTAGGGGCGAAACAAGTTAACACACGGAGGAAAGGTTCGGCGTCGCGTAGACGGAGAAACTGAGGCCGGCTTGGCTGAGGCCGTCGGGAAAGCCGTTGACGTGTTGAAGCCTAGTTCACTCTGCGTCCTGTCGAGGAGGCCCCTGGTGGATGAGGACTGCCCAGAGGTGCCCGAGATAGACGTTCTCTCGGTGTGGAACAGGACGGAGGAGTATCCCCAGAGGATTACTGTCTCCACCTCCCTCGGGAGGGTGTACGTGGATGTCCTCTGGGTTCCCGTCTCGGAGATGATCGACCCATACGAAGCGGCTGGATACAGGACGCTTCCTCATCTTCTCGTCGAGTCGGAAATGGTCTGGAGCAAGCCGGGCTTTGTGGGTCCACTCATAGACGAGATCAGGACCAACGCCTACGAGAAAGCCATGTGGGAGAAGAGGCTTGGCAGCCAGCTGGCGTTCGGCGACTCGGCTCTCAAGGAGGCGAAGAGGAACCTAGGTTTCCCTCCGGGTGTATTGTTTTTCCTCCAGACCGCCCACGCCTACTACATGATCGCCCTAGGTGACGCCATCAAGGAGAGCGTCACGAGCCTTATGACCAAGCCCATGACGAAGCTTAGACGCATGGCCGCCGCGACGGACAGCGATCTGGAGGAGTTTCTCTCGGCGAATCTTCACCTTGACTCGGAGCCATCCGCCTCCATCACCGCCTTGAAGCGGGTCCACGACGCCGTGAGCGCCAGGTGTAGCCCACACCCAGTCCGGGGAATGAGTGAGAGGACGTGGGGACACTACGAGTACTCGCTCTCCAGCCTCGAGCTCGAGTACAGGCTGGCCGTCGCGGAGGCCCTGTCGCGTAAGGGTGACGTGGCTAACGCGAATTTCTATCAGAGGTTCTGGGCGTACAGCCTAGCCAGGTGCCCGGTGGTGTGTGAGGAGGCTGAGCAGGGAAAGAACCCTAACTTCTATGTCCCCTTCAGGGCCTTCGAGGAGTCCCTGATGGAGGCGTGCCCGGAGATAATCGAGCCCGTCAGCCTGATCCTCGGCGATGTCTCTCGTGGCGAGGTCGAAGAATCGTTAAGAGGAACCGCCCTCTTCAGGAAGCTCGTGGCTGAGAAAATACAAGAAAAAGGGTTGACCCCGGCGCCTTAAGGGAGAGAGATGCCGGGGTCGGGTGCTCTTTATAGTTTAAAACCAGAGCCCCGGCAGCTTCGGGATGTCTTCAACCTGCTGGTAGACGTAGTACCCGTCCACGCCGTCCTCACCATCCAGCGAAACTCCCACTCGTTCCTGTTCTCTGGGGCACGCGTTGCCGTCAGGCCCGTCCTGGGAGAGCAGAGCAGGGAGGCACGGCGGAGTGTTGACTCCCGCTGGCCCCGATTTCCCGCCCTCGCCTGGCGTTCCCGGGGGCCCCGCTAGGCCCCCTGCTCCTTTCTGGAGCAGGTTGGTGAGCTTGGTCGTGTCTACGCCCGCGGTGTAGAAGAGTTTAACGACGCCGCCGTTTCCTCCGTCTCCACCGTCTCCCCCGCAGCCCGCGTCTCCTCCCCTGCCCCCGTCTCCGCCCAACCCCGGGCCCTGTACGCAGGTGAGGTTGGGGACGCCGAGCCAAGTCTCACCTGTCCCTGTGACCGCGGTGGAGCCCATCTGTCCGTTTCCTCCGTACTGGCCTTTCCCTCCTTCGCCGCCGTCTCCCCCCTCCTGGCCTCTCAGATCTATATTCAGGCCGGGTCCCAGTATCTCTTTCGTCCAGATCTCGAGGATGGGACCATCAGACCCCTTCGCCGCTTTACCGCCTTTACCTCCCGGTGCTCCGTCTCCACCGTCCAGGCCCTTGGGGTAGGTGCCGACGTAGTGAAGTGGATCCAATAGGGCGTCGAAGTTGGGGGAAGCCCTGTTGGCTGGGGGTAGGGGACCATGGGAGTAGTCTGGTGTGCCGTCGCTGCCTTTCTTGGCCTTCGTCTTGGGGTCCAGGCCTGTGTCGAGCAGCGGGAACGTGAGGTCGCCGTCGAGGTTGTAGGTGATCTCGCTGACGCCTCCGCCCAGCCGTGTGTCGATCGTGTCGGCGACTATCTTTAGCACGCGTCTGGCTCCGGGGGCGGCTCCACTCTTCGGCACTATGACCAGTTTGTTCTCCCCGATGTTCGTGAATAGTAGGATGCGGCAGTAGATGACGTCGTCGTTGACGTAGTTTTTGCCGCTCACGTTATAGATTTCTACAGCTATCATCTCATTTCATCCTCCTTAGCTGGGCGCCTCGTTGAGTTCAATTGTCTCATACTCTCCGTCTGAGCCGTCTGCTCCCCGGTAGTTTGTCGCCCAGTCTGTGTCTATCTCATCCATCGAGCGGCCGGGTGGGCCGTCGGTGCCCCTGTACTCGTTTCGCCGGGGGCATGGGTCGTTGTGGTCTCCCTGGGCTCCGCCTGCCCCGCCGCCGCCTCGTGCGCCCGGGGTGCCGGCGTCCCCGCCTTTTCCGCCCCTGACTATGTAGGTCCAGCCGTTTACAGCGGTGAGCGATGAGTCCTTCACAAAGATCTTGATGTTTCCTCCGTTTCCTCCTGCGCCTCCCGTTCCTGGTAGCCCCGCGTCTCCGCCCTTTCCGCCGTTTCCTCCGCGCCCCGGCTCCCTGGTGCATTCGTCCCCGTCGTACCATGAGTCGCTGGTGGTTGATGGGGCTCCTTTCTGGCCGTTTCCTCCGTTTCCTCCGTCTCCGCCCTTTCCGCCGTTTCCGCCGTCCTGTCCCTTGAAGTTGATCTTGATGGCGTCGGTGTAGTTTTGTGACACGTCGTTGGCGAATATCTCCAGCGTTGGGGCGTTGATGCCCGGGTTTCCCCTAAGCCCCGTTGTCCCGGGCCTGCCGTCCCCTCCGTTACTTGCTTGAGGGTGGGGTCCCGTCCCGGTGATGGATGAGCCGTTGCTGCCGTTGGGGACCGTGCCTCCCTGCGGCGGTGCGGGTGTATCCGGGTCGTATCCTGAGCGGCCGTCTAGGTCATATGTGATCTCGGCGTGGTCATCGATGGTGATTTGGTCCGCGACTATCGTGAGCGTCCTGGGGGCGGTGGGGTCGAAGGAGCCTTGCTCCGGTAACCTAAGTACGGGTGCCAGCACGAGCGTGCTGTTGGTCTTGAACTCCAGCGTATCCGTCTTCAGGACAACTTGGTCGTATCTGACGACGCCTGCGACAGTGAAAGTCATCTCCTCACCTCCCTGTCAGCTCCATCAGCGGCTTGATCTCGTATTCGAGGCGCCCCCCCACGGGTATTCCTCCATAGGTTAATCCTTCAACCCATTCATCGACCATCCTCCTGGCTTCCTTGAGGCTGTTCGCCTCCGCGATGGCTACGCCGCTGGGGTTCGCCGACGCTGGGAGGGTGCCGAGACGCGTGCGGCGTGTGATCTCTTCCATCTCTATTATTCTGTAGACTTTGAGCCTTGTTCCCTTGGCTACGTTCTTCAGGTAGTTGAGTCCCTTTTTGAGGGCCTCGGGTTTCCATGATATCTTTTC
>Ga0315532_1001755_pt1 | contig 15638 bp, 13 predicted proteins | sample SalMarWE160370MG_FD_203082 | JGI IMG/M metagenome (GOLD analysis project Ga0315532, IMG submission 203082) | Salt marsh sediment microbial communities from the Plum Island Ecosystem LTER, Massachusetts, United States - Salt Marsh Sediment WE1603-70 ... | reverse complement strand
TCGTATCGAGGTTTTCTTTATACGCTTTTGGGGAGATAGGGGCAAATGGAGCATCTATCACGATTTTTGCGCCCAGGCGCTGTGCTGCCTGAAAGTCGGAGTCCAGTGGGGAGATGACCCCCACGCTCAAGGAAAAGCGATCGGCGAGTGCGTGGAGGACGGCTACGCCGCTTCCTCCTCCGCAGATGACGTGAACTTTTCCCAGTGGGGGCGATGCCTTGCGCCGATATGGGACTGTGTTGATGTAGAGAGAGTTCGTTAGGGGATTGTGTCCTACGACCACATCGGTCTCAAAGGCTCTCCTGATATTGGTCGGGGTCAAAACCTCCTTTGGTTCACCGATGGCCAATAGCCGCCCGCGGTGCACCAAGGCTACCCGATCTGCGTACTGCGCAGCCAGGTTGAGGTCATGGAGTGCCATCAGTACGGCCAAACCGGTTTTGGCCTGCTGGCGGACGATCTCCATGATCTGGATTTGATAGTTGATGTCAAGATGGATCGTCGGCTCATCTAAAAGGAGCACCTTTGGTTCCTGTGAGAGAGCCATAGCGAGGAACGTACGCTGTTTCTCCCCTCCTGAAAGCTCACGGATGGAACGGTCGGCGAAGGAGGTCACGTTGGCAAGCTCCATAGCCTTTATGATTCGTCGTTCATCCTCTTTGGTTTCTCTTGCAAACCGACCCTGATAAGGGATGCGCCCCATAGCGACGATCTCTCGAACGGTAAAATCGAATCCAACCTCACGTTCTTGCTCTACGGCTGTCAGGTGTCGAGCAATCTCCCGAGTCGACAAGTCAGTTACACGCTTCATGTCCAGGTAAACCGCACCCTCCTCAGGAGTGAGGACCCCAGAGATGTTCTTAAGGAGCGTGGTTTTCCCTGAGCCATTCGGGCCCACAATGGCGAGGATCTCCTCTTCCTGTATAGTCAGGTTGATCTTCTGCAAGACGGGTTTCCCGTTATAGGAGAAGCGCAATCCTTCTACTGTAATATCCATTACATCCTCGCTTTCCTCGTCCTCAGTAGATAGAGGAAGAAGGGGGCTCCCAAGAAGGCGGTGATGATCCCCACTGGGAGTTCAGCCGGCCGAACTACGGTTCGAGCGGCCATATCGGCCCAAACGAGAAAGATCGCTCCTGCAATGGCCGTTGTTGGTAGGAGGAAGCGGTGATCAGGTCCCATGATTAACCGCATTATGTGCGGGATGATCAGGCCGACAAACCCGATAGTACCGGCGAAGGCGACAGCAGATGAAGTAAGAAGGGTTGCCACACCCAACATAATACGCTTGCTCGTTTCTGGATTGATTCCCAGATGGAATGCTCCTTCTTCTCCCATAGCTAACGCGTTCAGGTCACGCGAGAAAGCTATAAGCACCAGGCTGCCAAGTGTAACAATCGGCAATAATACACACAGGTAGGTCCAATTAGCCCGTCCCAAACTTCCCATTGTCCAAAAGATGACATCGGTCATCCGCTCGGTACCCGAACTCAAGAAGATCATAAAGCTAGTCACAGCCGAAAAGAGGGCCCCCACGGCCACCCCGGCGAGGATCAACGTGTAAACGGAGGTTTTTCTGTCTCGTTCCTGTGCTAATTGGTAGACAATTCCCACTGCAAGGGAACCCCCGATGAAGGCTCCCAGGGAAAGAAAGAGCACACCATGTAAATTGAGGAGGATGATCAAAGACGCGCCGGTAGAGGCACCACTCGCGATCCCGAGGACGTACGGGCTAGCCAGCGGGTTGCGGAACAGCCCTTGCATGGTTCCACCCGAAATGGCAAGTGCACAACCCACCAACAGACCTAATAACACCCGCGGCAGCCTGATCTGAGAGATGATCAGGTAAGAAACAGACGGGGAACCATCAGCGGAGATTCCCCGCCCTATTAGGTGAGAAAATGCATCTGAGATAGGGATGTAAACGGGCCCAACGATTACACCTGCAACAAGGGTAACCGCAGCCAAAGCAAGCAGTATGACGAAAACCCGCCTCCGATATCCCCGTGGACTTCTACGCATCGTTATTCTTCTGGATGAAGGAACTCACTCATTACCCTGAGAACCTCGGCAACCTTGGTGGAGGTGCTATAGCTGGCCTTGATCCCGAAGACCTGCCCATCTCGGACGGCGGTGACATCCCGGAGAAGCTGACTTTCAAGAACGTTCTCTACATGATCGGGATCAGTGAAGATAACTTCCGGATCGCGAGCGAGGACTTCCTCCAGGCTCACCGGGGGAAATCCAAAGATGTCTGCAAAAACGTTGGTCCCACCGGCACGGAGGATCAGCTCGTTCTCGATCGAACCAGAACCAATGGCATAGGGTGCGGTGTCGGGGACGGACATATAGAGAAAAGCCACCTGCACTGGCTCCCGCCCCAAGACAGCGCTCTCTATTATGATGATCTGCTCGGCGATCTGTCCGATCAAATCCGCGGCTCTAGCTGAATTCCCTACTGCTATTCCCACGGTCCTGATTGTGGTAAAGATATCGGAAACGCTGGCAATAATTGCCCCAGAGCGGCCGGTGGTGAGGACCACGATTCCCAGCTCCTCGAGCTGGTCGCGGACCGCACCCCAGGCACCCAACACCAGGTCCGGCTCCAGAGCGAGGATTACCTCTACCGAAGGGGAGAAAGATTCCCCAACCCGTAGCAAATCTGCCACCTCCGGCGGGTTATCCGGCGACGCAGCGACTGCGATCAGTCGGTCGATGGCTCCAAGATCGATGAGGATCTCCGTGTACAGAGGGCCAATCGAAACTATTCTATTTGGCTGGCTTTCGATCGTGATCTCGAGTCCTCTATCGTCTACCACTGTGACCGGATACTGCTGCGCTGAGGCGATCAACCCAAGCAACATAAGCACTGCTAGAAGGACTAATACCCTTTTTGGCATATGCGTAAGCCTCCCATTTGCTTGCGGGATGTTACATCCCACATTGGTAAGACCATAATCTAACGTACTTGTTAACAGAAGTCAAGCAGAAGAAGAATTACCTCGCCTCAGAGAGGATTTCGCCGATCACCCTCCACAGAGCAAGGCCGGCTCGCTTGCGGTCTGGTGCGGCTACAATAACGAGCAGATCTCCTTTTCGCCTGAAAGGGAAAGCACCTTTGATCACTTGTTCATCGTGTGGATTGTGTGTGCCGATCTGCTCTTTGCTGTCAAAGAAATACAAGCCGTCAACGCAGCACCGGATCAAGAGCATGGCGCTTGCTCCCTCTCTCACCGCATGGTCGCGGTACCACCACGGCGGGCGTGCGGCTGGACAGGATAGAAGAGCGGCCAGGTTAACTGCGTCCTTAGCCAGGGTGGTCAAGGAGATCTCTTGGAGTGCCCTAACGTGTGTGAATAGGGAGGCGAACCGCTCCTTCCCTAAGGCGGTAAGGGCGGCCCCTTGCTTATCCACGGCGAGGAAACCTTCCTCCCGCAACCGATCCATCTCAAGGCGCACGGTCATCTCAGAGAGCCCGGTTCGCCTCGCTAGGCGGCGGCGTCCTAGGCGTTCTCCGCTCAGCAGGAAGACAAGTTGAAGCGTGGTGGCATCTGTTGGCACCTGCATCCGTTCGTTTGTCAAGCGCTCCTCCTGGCCGAATTACGTATGCCTTGTGTCATTTAACATGCCGTTCAAGGGCACCTTGGGTCACATCTCTTTGGTATCGCTACAAGTGCGATGTTTGTCGAAGATCGTTGCGTGGATCAAAAGAGAACTGGCCGGCGTCCATCTCTCTAGATCCTAAGGTAGACACGTTTCGGTTGCATTATCATTTATATACTCGAGCTGTGGCGCCCCGCAACGCTGGCACCAGGACTTCGCAGATCGCAAGCCCGGCCATTTCTGCGAGGTGATCGGCGGGCAGGTGGAGACCGAACACTTCAGCCTCATCTCCGACTGAAACTCCGTCTATATCTGTGACGTCGACAATGGTGTGGTCCAGACAAATCTTCCCAATTATCGGAGCATACTTTTCTTTTAACCACACTTGTCCCCGATTGGAAAGTGGTGGAGCCAGCCCCGATCCATAGCCAATTGAGAGGACGGCGACCCGTTGATGGTGGGAGGCCTTATAGGTTCGGCCGTACCCGATGTAATCTCCCGGAGAAAGTTTTTTTAGCCCGATCACTCGGGTAGTGAGCGTGGCTACCGGTATTATCCCCTCGGCCCAGGGGCACCTCACTTCGAGATAACCGTAGAAGAGGGTTCCGATCCTGACCATGTTCATGCGCGGTGAAGTCACCTGATCCTTATATTGAATCACCCCGGCCGAGTTTCCGATATGCCGGAGGGAAGGAAGAAGGCTGCCGTTGTCTAGCTCAGCGAGCAGGGATTCAAACCGTTCGATTTGTTTCAGGGTATAGGATTGATTCTCTGGAAGCTCAGAGTCTGCGGCCGCAAGGTGACTGAAAACTCCTTCAATATCGAGCGCAGGAAGCCTTCTAAGTTGAGTGAGAAGAAGAACGGCATCCTCTGGGAGCACCCCAAACCGTCCCATCCCGGTGTCCACGTTCACCTGGACGCGCACTTTCTTTCCCATTTTTTTGGCCAAATGGACGAGGAACTGGGCGAACTCAAGATCCGATACCTGAAAAGTCAAATCGAGGTCCAGAGCGACACGTGCTTCTGGAGGGAGAACCGGACCGAGCAGCAAAACGGGAAGTTTCACGCCAGCATGCCGGATGTCCGCACCTTCTTCCACCGTGGCGACGCCCAAGTACTCGATTCCTGCCTCCTCAGCAGTATGAGAGACCGCTTCAATCCCGTGGCCGTAGCCATCGGACTTGACCGCGAACAACACCTTCGATCCTTGGGGGAGGCAGGCCCTAATGCGCTCAATATTCTCCGCAAGAGTAGCCAGATTGATTCTTGCCAAAGAGCTCGGCATTTTACCCCCTCGTCAAGTAATCATGAAAGCCTGTCGCGCTTGAGTATATTAACCTTCGTCCTCTTGCTCAACCTCCCGTATTGTCGTCAACGTAGCGAGAAGTGTAGAGTATTTTCACTTCTCCTATTCCATGCGGCGTGTGTATCTCTGGCCACTTTCCCTCGGCTTATGCGCACACTTACGTGAGACAAGTCTAATACTTAACAAACTTAGCACCTAAAGTAGTACAGGATTCTCCCCGCAGTTCCCTCTAACTCCTTAGGCAAATATAAGTTTTGGGATGCGCACGCGCACGGTACGAAGAGGGTTTACCACCTGGGAGACTCGAAGATCACACGCCAGGCTCATCAACATGTACGCTTCTTCCCAAGGGATCTTCAACGCGGCGGCCAAGTACAAAACGGTCTCCTGGGTGGCTATGCGCACGGCCTCATCAAGGGTCTTTCCGGAGGCAAGCACGAAATGCTCACCGCTGCGCAGGATGTGGGGAGACTTGTCTCACGCAAGATGAGCATGACACAAGTCTCTGGGTTGACAGAAGGCCAACTTTCTGTTAAACTGGTCTTACTGGTATTACCACATTGCTCCTGGAAAAGGAGGGAGACAAAAACAGAGGGAGGATGGTTCGGTGTATAATGCAAAACTCAGCAACGTTTTAATGGTCGCGCATTCCCGGTATCCATATCCATCCTCTCGTCGCGAAACAAGTAAATGTAGACCGAGTCCCAAACCAGGGGGCCTTAGTCTATCCTTCTATCCTAAACAAAGGGGGGAGGTGATCGCAGAGAAAAGCTGTAAGAGCGTGAGATCGGGGTAGTAGGGAAGCAAAATAGCATTATGGAGGAGGTATGTAATGAAGAGAATGCTAGTAGTGGCTATCTCCATTCTTGTGAGTGGCCTGTTGTTAGGAGGAGTTCTTGGGTGGGCGGCTGGCGACACTCTCGTCGTTGGGGTTCATCAAGATGCGACAACCCTTGATCCAGGCAATCACCGTGACCGGGTGACCGAGACCATCATCCGCAACATGTACGACGGGCTAATAACCCGAACGACCGATATGGAGCTTGTTCCTGAGCTTGCCGAATCTTGGGAGCAGACCTCTACGACAGAGTGGCTATTCTATCTACGAAAAGGTGTTAAGTGGCATGACGGTAAGGAATTCACCGCTGAGGACGTGAAGTTCACCATTGATCGCTTGGTTAAGGAAGGGATGATCAATGGTATGACCTCACCCCGTAAGAGTCTCCTCGACCCTGTTAATGGAGCAGAGGTGATCGATACCTACACGGTTAAGCTCACGCTCGATGCTTCCATGCCCCATCTCCTGGCGTTTCTCCCGTTCCAAGAGATGGTCGCCAAGCACTATGTTGAGGAGGTTGGCGACGATTACCTGGCCGAGCACGCAATGGGAACTGGCCCCTTCAAGCTTGTGCGCTGGGACAAGGGGACGCAGGTTGTGATGGAACGTTTCGATGACTACTACGGCGGATCCCCTGATATTCCACCGATCGGACCAGCTAAGGTGAAGACGTTAATCTTCAAGGTCATCCCTGAAACCTCCAGTCGTATCGCTGCGTTACAGGCCGGCGAAGTCGACATCATCACCAAAGTGCCGACCGATCTCATGGGACAGATTGAGGCAGACACCAACTCGGAGATCGCGCTGTGCAACGGAACGCGAAGCTACTTTATCGGGATGAACTGTCTGGATGGTGTCTTCACCGACAAACGGGTTCGCCAGGCGATGAACTACGCTATCGATATGGAGCTGATCGTCAAGACTTTCTACTCTGGATTGGGAGAGGTAATCCCGACGATCCTATCGCCGAATGCGATCGGCTACGCGGACCTCGATCCGTACCCGTATGACCCTGAGAAAGCTAAGGAGTTGTTGACAGAGGCCGGCTATCCGAATGGCTTCTCCCTCGTGATCGACACGCAGGATTTCATTAAGGACGTAGCGCAGGCCTATGCGCAGATGCTACGAGAGATTGGTATCGATGCCTCTGTGCAGGTTTGGGACTGGGGGGTACTCCAGCCGGAGTTGCTGGCGGCTAAGCGCCAGATGTGGCTGGGAGACTGGGGGAATGGTAGCATGGACCCCATGGGTATCTTCATTCCGAAGCTCGGCACCGGTGAACGCGGGAACTATACAAAGTACTGTAATAAGACACTTGATCTTCTCTTTAGCCTCTCTACAATCACGCTGGATGCGGAGGAGCGTGTGGCGTGCTTTATTGAAGGGCAGAAGATCGTCTACGATGAGTGTCCGATGGTTTGGGGGTACGTTACCAAGGAGGTCTACGGGAAGTCGAAACGCGTACAGAACTGGAACCCGAGCCCCGACAGCCGGATTAACCTGCACGATGTCTCCGTCCTTAACTAGGAGAACCGAGACCAATGCAAAGTGAAGGCAAAGCCCACGAGGAATCCCCTCGTGGGCTTTCTTAGTTCTCCGGCCCGGAAGATTCGTTGACTCCAGCGTATATCATCAGACGCATTATACAGGCCATTCCGGTTTGTATCGGGATAACTCTCATTGTGTTTCTCATTATGCATTTGACCCCTGGCGACCCGGTAGAGATCATGATGGGCAAGGGGAGCGTTGTTAGCGCAGAGGAAATAGAGAGGCTCCGCCATGAACTGGGATTGGATCGACCCTTGGTCGTGCAATACATCAGCTTTCTTGTTGGTGTCCTCCATGGCGATTTCGGTAGATCGATTATCCAACGCGCACCAGTGATGCGGCTGATCGGCACTCGTCTTCCAGCGACTTTCGAACTCACCCTTCTATCTATCATCCTATCATTGGTTATTGCTATTCCTGTTGGGATTATTTCATCTGTAAAAAGATATTCCCTGCTTGATAACGTCAGCACTGTATCGGCCCTCGTAGGGGTCTCCATGCCCAGCTTCTGGCTAGGATTGCTTCTCATCATTGTCTTCGCAGTGAAATTCAAGGTCCTCCCCGTCACAGGAAGGGCTAGCTACGGGTATGGACTAGAGCCTATCACCAACTTTTGGTTAATCGATGCTGTAATAACCAGGAATTGGGCCGCTTTGGGGGACGTCATCCGCCACCTCTTGATGCCAGCCATAACATTAGGATCCTATATGGCGGCCCTGACTATGCGAGTTACCCGCTCTAGTATGCTGGAAGTTCTATCACAGGACTATATCCGTACGGCGTGGTCCAAGGGGCTCTCACACAAGGTCGTTATCCTCAAACACGCGCTGCGCAATGCTCTCGTTCCAACGGTTACGGTTGTAGCGCTCAATATCGGCGTCCTTCTGGGCGGTAACATGATCGTTGAAAGCGTCTTCGGTTGGCCTGGCCTTGGGCGTCTAGTTATAGACGCTATTTACACGCGAGACTACCCCCTCGTGCAGGGAGCGGTATTGATCTACGCGTTCACGTATGTGGTAATGAACTTTGTCGCTGATCTCCTGTATACAGTTCTTAACCCTAAGGTCAGGCTCTAAAATCATCAAGAGAGGTTTATGATGGGATTTAAGGGATTTTGGAAGCTATATCGAAGGAATTGGGTCGCAGTCATTGGTATGATCATAACAATCTCCTTTCTCATTATGGCCATTCTTGCTCCAGTTATTGCACCCCATGATCCCAACAGAGGAAACCTTCTGGAACGGCTGAAACCACCCTGCTGGGTAACGGGAGGGAGCACGAAGCACCTGCTGGGAACCGACACTCTTGGTAGGGACCTGCTCAGCCGAACCATCTATGGTTCGAGGATATCCATCATGATTGGGGTCGTTGTCGTTGTGGCGTCTAGTAGCATTGGCGTGCTTATCGGCCTCATCTCTGGATACTTTGGAGGGAAGATCGATGCGGTTATCCAGCGTATCGTCGATACGCTGCTCGCGTTTCCCTATCTCATCTTCGCCTTGGCGATCATGGCGGTCCTTGGTCCCGGAATCAAGAACATTGTCCTCGCTCTTGCCTATAAGGAATGGGTAACCTCCTGTCGTGTTATTCGTGGTGACGTCCTTGTCGCCAAAGAAGAGAACTACGTAGAGGCGGCTCGGGCGATGGGGGCGAGCAATTTACATATTTTAGTCAAGTCACTTCTACCTAACGTGATGTCCTCGGTCATCGTTGTCTCCTCTCTTCGCATTGCCTGGGTGATCCTTATGGAGGCTTCTCTCAGTTTTTTGGGCCTGGGGGTTCAGCCGCCTATGGCCACCTGGGGAGGGATGATTGCTGGGGGGCGCGATTACATCTTCCAGGCTTGGTGGATTACCACCTTCCCTGGCATTTGCATTCTCCTATTAGTGATGGGAGTTAACCTAATGGGACAAGGGCTGCGAGATGCGTTTGACCCAAAGCTATCGAGACAAGGAAGGTAGAACTGTTTAGAAAAGGTTGAGCGATGGACTAAGCGATGACTATAATCATTAAAGATATGAAGCAGATGTACACTATAGATACAGGCAAGCTTGTAGGAGAGCCGTATGAGATCGGAACCGGCTTCGGTCAAGCCTTAGCAGCAGATCCCGGACGTCTCGGTAGATTTCAAGCGTTGGTGCGCCGTGAGAATGATCAAGTTGAAGCTCTTCCTACCTATACCAAGAGCGTGGTTAAGGATATTCTAGCTCTGCTCGAGCGCGAGTCACCCTCGATACTGGAGTGGCTTAAAGGCATGGCCGTAGAGCTTAGCTTGCCTGTGCAACAACTGTTTTTATTCAATATAGGATCCTACTTCCGTGATCTGATGATCGGTTTAGGTTCTCGCAGCCAAGGGAAGCCCGATCAAGATGAAGACGGGTGCAGCACGTTTGCGATCTCAGACTCGGAGCAAGGCCCGATCCTCGCCAAGAATCGTGACTGTGACTCTGCGTACGGTCCATGGCAAGTGATGGTTCAGGTTTGCCCTAATAGAGGGTTGGGATATACGGCGATGACTACCTATGGGGTGGCTGGTGTAAACAGCAGCGGTATGAATGAGGAAGGACTGGCGGTTGCAGATACGCACGTGATGTCGTTGGATATCGGGCCTGGTCTTCCCCGGTTTGCTATTGTAGACAAGATCCTTACGCAATGCACGACAGTGAATGAGGCGCTTGCATTGGTGATGAATCAGCCACTGATGGGCCGGGGGAATCTAATCTTAACCGATATCAGCGGTGCACTGGGAGTAGCAGAGTTGGGTCACCGGAATTGCGCAGTACGCAGGTCCGGGGAGGACTATATGGTGAACACTAATCACTTCACCGATTTGGTTATGCAAGACGCGTTTTTGGACACCAATCCCCTTTACTTGCAGGGGACCAGTTTGGCGAGGTATTCTCGCTTATCTGACCTGCTTTCTTCTGGATGTCGTAACTTGGAAGAGGCACAGCACATCATGGCCTATCATGGCACCGCGCTGGATTCACTCTGTCGCCATAAGGAATTCAATCCTCCATACCAAACGATCTCAACTGTTTTCTATCTTCCGCAGAGAAAGGAAGCTCTTTTCTCTGGTGGCTATCCATGTATTGCAGACTATCAAAAAGTGGTGTGGAAATAAGAGCCCGTCTCTACTTCTTGAAAGAAATAAAGGGAAGGGTTAAAATATGGTATTACCAGTAATACCGGAAAACGGAGGGAGGGGAGTCATGCAGAACAGTCCATGGCCAGCGTATCAACCGAAGAAGAGCACGCTGGTTGCTGAATGGGTTTTAGAGCAGATTCGCTCGCAGGTCTACCCTGAGGGGGCCAAGCTCCCCTCCGAGCGGGAGATCGCACAGACGCTTGGCATGAGCCGACCGCCGGTTCGGGAGGCGTTGAGCGCACTACAGATCGCCGGGATCGTCGAGATTCGGCCGGGCGACGGAACCTACGTGAAGAGCGCCACCCCGGCAAACGAGATGGTAAGCAATACCATGTCGGTACTTGAGGAGAGCGAAAGTCCGTTTGAGGTGATGCAAGCACGGCGCCTACTGGAGGAGGGAATTATCAAAGTCGCAGCTACACAAGCGACTGATGAGGACGTGGTGAGGTTAGAGCAGGTCTTAGGTAGGATGGGGGACGCTGTAGCGCGCAGTGACCTCTCCCGCTACTTCCAGTCGAACCGTGAGTTTCACCTTGCCGTTGCTGCAGCTACCCATAATTTCGTACTACAAAAACTCCTCAAGTCTTTGTTGCTTTCCGAAGAGAAAAAATTGTGGCAAGAATCGATTCAGCGATACCTCTCAGATCCTGACCACATCAAGAAATATACAGCTCGCCACGAACGTATTCTACAGGCGATCAAAAAGAAAGATGTGGATAGGGCAGCCCAGGAAATGAAGGAGCATTTTTCTGGGACGGTGGAAGAAGTACGCGAGTACCTTTAAGGAGGCGCATTGCAAGATCGGGAATGCTCGTTGATCTCATGGGCTGAGACGATCGATCGGTTGATTACGGTCGATGTCAGCGGTCGGGGGGTAATTGGTAAGCTGTATCAGGCTGCACGAGCCTTATCTTCCCGGCCGCTCGTCCTGACAGCGGCTGAAGGATTACAGCGTTCCTTGCCTAATAAAGAAGCCGTCTTCATCGCTACCGGTTGGCCGGACCGACCGGCGGTCAATCTCACGATTGCCGAGACGGACGGGCCGTCAGGAGCGGCTGTTCTCGCGCGCACCCTCCACCGGGCGTTTGGAGTAGTCCCCATTCTTCTCACCGAGGAGCAATTGGTCCCCGCCTTGCGCGAGGTCGTTGGCTCCGCCGGGCTCAAGGTCCTGCCCTCGGAGTCCGTACTTCGCACATCCCATTCCAAGGGTCCAATCCACGCGGCGACTGTTCTGCCGTTTCCGATCTCGATCCCTGAGGCACAGCGCGAAGCAAAACGCCTGTTTGAGCTCTACTCCCCTGGCGCGGTCATCGTTATCGAGAAGGGCGGGATGAACGAGTCCGGCGTCATCTACTCCTGCCGGGGTGAGAAGAGCACCGATACCATTGCTAAGGCTGACCAACTCGTCATCGAAGCGCGAGAGCGCAAGATCTTCACACTGGGTATCGGAGACGGCGGCAACGAGATCGGGATGGGATTGATTCGTAAAGAGGCTGAAGAGATCCTGGTTCATGGTATCGGGAGAAGTGTTCCTGGCGGCTTTGCCTCTAGCGTCCCTACTGATGCCTTATTGGTCGCTGCGGTCTCCAACTGGGGGGCTTACGGGGTTGCGGCGTGTTTGGCCGTGCTATTACAAGACCAGGGTGTTTTCCACGATGAGGATGTGGAACGGCGCGTTCTCGAAAGTTGTGCACACGCTGGTCTCATCGACGGCGTTACAGGATACGTTGAGGGAAGCGTAGACGGTATTCCTATGAATGTGCATCTTGCCCTGGTTAGGATTCTGGGATCGATCGTTAACCAAGCCCTGAGAAGGAGTGGGGCATGAAATGGATCACTGTGTGTGGTGGAGGAAACGGCGCACACGCTTTGATTGGGACCCTTCTCCTCCGAGGCGAGACGACACATATCCGGCTGTATTTGCCACTTGAAGATGAACGAAGGCGTTTTGCAAATGCACTTTCCTCCCACTCTTCGTTTGAGGCCCGGGTTGCAGGAGAGGTTTACGGCGTAGCGTCGAACCGGATACACGTCACCGGGGATCCTGAGGAAGCCGCACGATCGTCCACCATCATCATGGTTGTGCCGGCGTTTGCTCATGGTCCAATCCTCTCACAACTCGCACCGCATTTATCAAGGGGTAGCACCATTGCTGCCTTGCCAGCCCGCAGCGGTCTGGAATACCAAGCACGGGACATACTCGGCAAAGTTGGCCAAAATGGCTGTGTCCTAGTTGGTCTTCAGACACTTCCCTGGGCCTGCCGTATTAAAGAGTTCGGTCGTTCGGTGATCATCCATGGAACCAAAAAAAAGGTGGGGGCTGCCTGCCTACCAAAGAAAGAAACCGGGGAGAAGGCGAAGGTCTTCTCCACCCTCTTGGGCATGGACGTGATCCCTTGCCAGTCGATGCTGGAGCTCAGTCTGGCAAACACCGGCCAGTTGATTCACCCAGGGATCATGTACAGCGTCTTTCGTAATCGTCTCGGAGAGATCTTCCCTTCAGAAGATGAGGTCCCGTTGTTTTATGCCAGTGTGGATGATGAAGCAGCAGAGTTTCTATCCCGAATGAGCGATGAGGTTCTTACCATCAAAGATACGGTGGAACAAAAGCGACCCGGGTTTAAGATGCCAAGCGTTGTTCACCTATCTCAATGGCTCCTCGAAGCATATGGCGATGATATTGAAGACGTCTCGAGCCTAGCAAGGAAGTTTCAATCCAATCGAGGCTATCAGACGCTTAAGGTTCCTGTAACGAAGGTCAATGACGGCTATCGGGTGGATGTAGCGACGCGGTACCTCACAGAAGATGTTCCGTTCGGCCTACTGGTAATGAAAGGGATCGCCTCAGCAGTAGGGGTTGAGACCCCGACCATCGATGAGGTGATCACCAGCACCAGTGCATGGATCGGGAAGGAATACCTCGTCGACGGGAGACTTATTGGGCGTGATGTGATGACAACACGCGCTCCACAGCGCTACGGGATCGATTCTTTAGAGGGATTAATTAAACAAGAAACTTAAATCGTGGAGGGGAATACACATTGGGTAAGCAAGTCAACAAGAAACGGCGAGTCTTGGCAGGGTCGATGGACCCCTGCGTACACACACTGGGAACGGAGAAGTTCGCCGAGTGGCTGGAAGACCTTGGGGTAAGCTATGTAGCCGTCAAGCTGGGGCCCGCGGTCACTATCGATGAGCTTCTCAACAAGATTCAGGAGTCACACCCTGAAATTGTAGCCATCTCCTATCGTTTGGGGGATTTGCACGTGGATGAGATCGTTGCCGAGCTGATCGAGAAGGCCGTGAAGCGCGGTCTAGAGTCGAAGACCAGTGGGATCCGCTACGCCTTCGGCGGGACGCGTCCCGCGGCCAACCTCGTGCGGGCAATGATCGGACAAAGGATCGAGCCGGATCGGTTCTCTCCTGCCGAGGACCGACACTTCGACCTTGAAGCGATCGCCAGGGAATATGCAGGAAGGGAGGGGTTCAAAGACTTCTTCGAGATCATCGTGGACGACTATGTCACGATGGAAGAGCTGGAACAGTTTGCAAAGCGGACACCAGGGGTGAAGCACGAGAAACTCGATTGGTCAGATGATCTGCTTGAGCGAATCGAGCAGGTTCGCAAACGGGAGAATCGCCCCATCATCCGCGCACACATCGGGATCGCGGCTGAATCCCTCGAGCCGACAATCAAGGGTGTAGAGGAGCTGAGCGACGCTGAGTGCCTCGAGATCGTATCGTTGGCCCCTGATCAGCCCTCGCAGGCCTTTCTTGCTAAGTTCGTCCGTGGGGATGAGGATCCAAACGAGCACCCTCGCGGGCAAGGCGGAGCTCCCATCACCTGTAAGGAGGATCTGCTCGCCCTCAAAGGAGCAACTAAACGTGGGAACTTTCCGCTCTCGCGGATCTACTCGGGGACAGACGAGTTAGGCGGAGTAGCGAAGATCTTTGAGGAGACGCTTAACATGGCCTTTCCCGCGGTTCCCATCTTTTATTACAACCAGCTAGATGGGCGTGGCCCACTGTCGATCTGGGACGGTTTCGTCGAGCACTTCAATGTCATGCGGTGGTGGGCATCTATCGGCAAGCCGCTTGAGATCAACGATCCTCACCAATGGCAGCTTAGGAACTGTACCGATGACATGTACGTGACGGATCACGTGCTCTGCGGTGTGGTCGCCCAAAAGATGGGGATCAAGCACTACGTCATGCAATTGATGTTCGACCTACCGCCTGAGATTTACCCCCTTTATGACCTGGCAAAGATGCGCGCCGCCTACGAGCTGATCGAGCCGCTTACCCGACACTTTGATTACAACATCATTCGCGAGACGCGAGGTGGCCTATCGAGCTTCCCTCCAAACCTCGACAAGGCACAGGGGCATCTGGCGTTGACCACGTACTGGCAGATGTTTATGGAGCCAGAGATAGTCCATGTTGTGAGCATATCCGAGGCGCACCACGAGGCAAAGACAGCGGATATCGTAGAGAGCTGTGAGATCACAAAGCAGGTGCTCGAGGAGTTCCTGCGGGGACCGCAGCCTGATATCTGGAAAGATCCCAAGGTAATGGCGCGCAAGGAAGAACTGAAAAAGGGCGCTATGTACAACATCTTCCATCTGGCGCTCCTCGGTGGCTATCAAGGCAAGGTAACCCTGGAGAACTTCTCTGAGTACGCCGTCTCACAAGAAGAGTCTCGTGAGGTGAACTACGAGACGATGTTTCTTGACCTAATTGATGAGGCGAACTACCCCACAGGGGGCTGCGAGATGATCAGCCCTGACACCCTTGATCTCGCGCTGCAGACCGGGCTGTTTCAAGCCCCGCAGGTGACGGTAATCGACAAACGCTACGAGATGAGCGGACGGTGTAAGACTGACAATACCCAGGGGATGTGTAAGATCAAGTCGTTCGATGGAAAACCCGTGAAAGACGAGTTCGAGCGGGTCGATCGCATCCGCGAAAAATACCCGTGGTATTTCTATCCTGATGTTTCCTTCGGCGATGAAGAATCGACCATCACCGAAGTGGAGGAGCAGGTTAATGACGCTCAAGCACAGGCGTTCCGACGCAAAGTGGGTGTTAAGAATCTAGATAACCTAAGCGTCCTCGCGGTCGACTTCGGCAGTACCTTTACCAAGGTGCTTACCTTTAACACCAAGGACGAAAAAGTGAAGCTGCGCTACGTTCCA
>Ga0315532_1001748_pt1 | contig 15670 bp, 16 predicted proteins | sample SalMarWE160370MG_FD_203082 | JGI IMG/M metagenome (GOLD analysis project Ga0315532, IMG submission 203082) | Salt marsh sediment microbial communities from the Plum Island Ecosystem LTER, Massachusetts, United States - Salt Marsh Sediment WE1603-70 ... | reverse complement strand
TTGTATTCATTCAATCTTCCTCCATTCACCTATCCGAGTCCAGGTACCACGGGTCTATCGAGTTGATGATGACCGGGATATCCGCTATGTAGACCTCGTTGAGCTCGGCCAGCCTCTCGAAGACGTACATGTTCCTTAGAGTCGGCGAGTTGATCTTGACGCGGTACGGGTTGCCTGTGCCGTCTGTGAAGAGGTGGAAACCCAGCTCCCCTCTCCCCGCCTCGACCCTGCTTATGCACTCGCCCTCAGGCACCCTCATGAAGGCGTTTACCCTGCCCTTCACCGGGCCTTCAGGGATCTTCAGGGCGACCTGCTCCATTATATCGAGCGCCTGCCCGATCTCGTGGAACCTCACCTTAGTGCGTGCCATGACGTCGCACGCGTCCTCTGTGATTACCTGCCACTCCAGCTCATCGTAGACGTTGTAGGGCTCATCGCGCCGCATGTCTATGTCGATACCCGAGCCCCTCAACGTGGGGCCCGTGGCCCCGAGCCTCAGGGCGTCGCTGGGCTTCAGGATGGCGACGCCGTCGCACCTGTTCTCGAAGAGGGGGTTCTCAACCATGGCGTCCCAGTAGTCCTTGAACCGGTCCCGCAGGTACTTCACCCCCTTCAGAACCTTGTCCGCGAACCCGTCGGGGAAGTCGTGGTGCACCCCGCCGGGGAAGAAGTGGTTGAAGCTCCACCTGGCCCCGGTTAGCTCCTCGAAGAGGTCCAGAAGCACCTCGCGGTCAACGGTGGTCCAGAGGAACACCGCGGGGAAGTACCCAGTGGACTCGGCTTGGAGCCCGAAGGCGTAGAGGTGGCTGTTGATCCTGCTCATCTCGCAGATCAAGGTCCTTATCCACTTGGCCCTCTCAGGCACCTCCATATCCGCGGCCTTCTCTATGGCGGTTACGTAGCCTATGCTCATGTTCGCGGTGTCCACCATGGCCATGCGGTCCACGGGGATTATGCCGCTGAAGAAGCTGCGGTTCTCGAGGATCTTCTCGATGCCCCTGTGGGTGAACCCGAGGTCCGCGATTATCCTGTGGACCTTCTCCCCGTCCACGTCTAGGAGTATTCTGGTCTGGCCGCTCATGGGGTGCTGGGGGCCCCAGCTTATCCTCATCACGTCGGGCTCTATCATGGGCTCCTTCATTGCTGGCCTTCCCCCTTGAAGTCCTTGAGGAGCGGGTGGCCCCCCTTCCAGTCGGGGGGAAGCAGCAGCGGTATCATGTTGGGGTGGCCCTCGAACTCTATGCCGAACATCTCGTTTGCCTCCCTCTCGTGGAAGCTCATGGCCTCCCACACTTGGGTGAGGCTGGGAAGCCTCGGGTCGCCCCGGTCTAAATCTACTCTGTAAGTAAGCATGAACCTGGCCTCAGGGTGCATCAGGTAGTAGATCATCTGTATCCTGTCGTCGTCAGGGTAGTCTACGGCTCCCCCCGAGACCGGCATGGTGAACCCGAAGTCGTCTCTAAGCGACTCGGCGGCGTCGATGAAATCATCGTATTCGACCACGAGGTCGGCTCTCTTGGGACTCGTTGACTCCATGGATTTAACCGCGTCAGGGTGGGCCTCCTGGAAAGCCTTGACGAAGTCTGCGGCGCTAATCTTTGACACCTATTCTCCTCTCCTTCTTTATCTTCTCCTGAAGCAGCATCATACCGTGTATGATGGCCTCGGGGCGCGGCGGGCACCCGGGTATGTAGATGTCCACGGGCACATACTCGTCCACCGCGACGACGGCGTACGAGTCGTAGAACGGGCCTTTACCAGTGGGGCACGCGCCCACGGCGACGACGTACTTTGGCTCCCCCATCTGGTCGTAGAGGTACTTGACCCTCAACGCCATCTTCCGCGAGACGACGCCCACAACCATGATGCAGTCGCACTGCCGTACGCTGGCGAAGGGAAGTATGCCCAGGCGCTCCATGTCGAAGCGGCTGCCCGAGACCTGCATGAACTCGGGGCTGCAGCACCCGGTTACGAAGTGTATGGGCCATATGCTGTACTTGCGCGCCCAGCCGGCTATGAAGTCGATGAGGCTGTAAGCGGCTCCGCTGCCTGGGACGTTATCGAAGACTCTCTCAATGTTCTTCTCTTCGGTCATTATCTCACCAGGTTCTTCCTCTCGACTAGGAAGTACGCTAATCCTAGTGCGATGATGAGGCTGTATACTAGGAGTATGCTCACCGTTTCAAGCGTGAAGCTGATCGAGATGGCGGAGGTGAGTATTATCCAAGCGAAGGCGTCCAAGGCAAAGAAGGCTACAGCGTACCCGAAGTACCGCGTGATGCCCAGGAGCCTGAACGAGCGAGCCTCCCCGTAAGGCTTCTGTCCGCACTCGTAGATCGTGGTCTTTGTCTCGTTCGGCTTCTTTGCGCCGATGAGCCTAGCGGCGAGGATCGCTACGCTCAGAAACCCGAGCTCGATGCCGGCGAATATCCAGAAAGACTGGGCCCCGCTTATCGTTAACAAGACGCATCCCCCAGGAGACTTAAATTATGAATATATGTGGTCGCGACCATGAAGCCATTTCAGTCAATCTGGACATAAATAATTTTCTTATAGGTTTTTACTGTATTTATTTTCTAACTGCGTTTGGTAATGTCTGTTTTTTATTTTATTTTCCTAGATTATTTTTCATCAAATAATATGGTCTCGCATATACCATATTGCTAAAAACAGGGACTATTTGGTCATAACCATCCCCAAAAATGCTCTTATTCTAAAAAACGTCTTCGCATACGACACGAAAAAGAGGGAGAAGAAGCTGCTTTCAAAGGATTCACGAAATCTCTAAATCGACGGGGCTTATTGAAGACTAGATGAAGGGTTCGAAGGACTCGTCGGCCAAGAAGGTCCTCGTCGCGGGGGTGGGGAACAGGTTGATGGGCGACGACGGTTTCGGCCCGAGGGTGATAGACCTTCTGTCCTCCGCTCCTCTTCCTGGGAACGTGGAGGCTAGAGACATCGGAACAGCCGGGGTCACCATCGCCACCGATCTCAGCGGGTACGACCTAGTCGTTTTCCTGGACTCCGCGGACATCGAGGGAGAGCCGGGGCGGCTCCAGAAATCCGAACTCGTGGTCGAGGAGGATGTGGGGGACATCGCCAAGCTTTCAAGGTTCACTTTGCACGAGGTGGGCTTGGAGGGTCTTCTCAAGTTCGCCAAGGCCATAGGCGTGCTGCCACCCAGGGTGGTCCTGATAGGGTGCAAGCCCAAGGCTCTGAGCCCTACCCTGGAGCTCTCGCCAGAGGTTGAGGACGCCCTCGACACGGCGGCGGATATGGCCATATCTACCGTGGAAGACTTCCTCAAGGAATGAAATATAAAAAAGGTGTAAAAGTTTTAGACGTCCAGCAGGTGGACGATCTTCTCGTCCCCGTTGAACACCTGGATGGAGCATGCGAGGCACGGGTCGAAGCTCCTGATGGTCCTAACCACGTCCACGCCGGTCAGCTCCCCCGTCTCTGATATGGGGCTGCCGACGATGGCGGCCTCATAGGGCCCGAGGTCGTCGCCCAGCTTGGGGCCTGAGTTCCAGGTGCTCGGCGCCATGATCTGGTAGTTCTCGATGTGGCTGTTCTTCATGACGCACCAGTGGGCGACGCCGCCCCTCATGGCCTCGTGAAGCCCGACGCCCAGGCCGTCCTTGGCCTTCTTGTACTTGTTCCAGATCTTCGCCTTGCCGTCCTTGACCAGGCCCAGCCCCGCAAGCACCGTGTTGTATAGTATGTAGGCCGAGAGGGCGTAGTAGTAGGCCCTAGCCCTCACCCTCTCCACGGTGTTCACCTTCTCGGGGACATTCCACTCGAACTCCATGGCCTCGGCGTTCCTGTACGGGATGACTGTAGCCTTGGGTAGGGCGAACTTGACGCTGCTCCCGGTGGACTCCGGGACGAGCTTGCCCACCGCCGTGGCCCACATCCTGGCGATGGGGCCTAGCTCCACGGTTTTGAGGTCGCCGCCTCCCTTCCAGTCCAGCCAGCGCACCGAGGTGCCCCAGCTGTACTTGTCGTCCCACTGGCCGTAGGCTCCGGGGTGGGGCTTGGTGATCTTGTTCCACGGGTGGTACTTGGTGACGGGGTTCCCCAGGGGGTCCTCCTCCACCAGCTTGCCCTCCCAGTCGTCGAAGTAGCTCGAATCCACCATCTCCTGGACGCCTACGTTGATCTCGACCAGGTCCTGGGTCTTCAGCTCGCCGTCAAGTATGACGCCGGGTGAGACCGCCCGTTTCAGGGCCCAGTCCGCCATGTCCTCGTACTTCGCGTTGTACGCCGTGGGGTCCTCGTATGTGCCGTAGGATATCATGTTGTTCTCCCTGGCGCCGCACTCCTCGTACCCCATGCAGAGCACGAAGTCCAGCAGGTCGTCCATCACTGGCACGAACTGCTTCGCGTAGGCCACGTTCTGGGCCAGCATGGCGGCGTACTGCTCCAGGTCCGTGGGGGTCAGGGTCTTGGCGACTCCCCCGGGCACCAGCGTGTTGACGTGGGGGTGCTTCGCCCCCAGCAGCGACGCCATCTTCCTGCCCACCTTCTCGATGGCCAGCGAGCTCTGCCACAGGCTCCCCGAGACGGGGTTGAGGCCCGTCATGATGTCCGCGATGGTGGCGTACCCGTGGTTCTCGGCGTGGGGCGACTTAGTGGCCTTGGCCTCCTCCCACCAGTCCGGGTTGGACTTCTCCACGATGGCCTGGCTGTAGTCGGGCCCTTCAAGCACGAGGCATCCCAGCGCCGCGTCGTAGAGCTGCTCCGCCCCAAGGATGAGGTTCCTGACGGCTATCCCCATGGGGGGCGGGGGCGCCTTGTAAGCCATGTCCACCGTCATCGCGGCTGCGATGCCGTGGGGCGTCGGGCAGACTCCGCAGGTCCTCTGGGTGATCCAGATGGCGTCAGCCGGCTCCCTGTCCTTGAGGATGATCTCCCATCCCCTGAACATGGTGCCGAAGCTGCGGGCGTCCGTGTAGACCTTGTCGTCCATTTCCGCCTTGGCGTGGACCCCGAGGTGTCCCTCGAGCCTAGTCACGGGCTCTATGGTTATCTCTTGCTGTACCATTCAAGTCACCTCACAGTTCTCTCCCGACCAACGCGTCCTTGATCCTGCTCCAGACGGCGTCCGCGCTCCCACCGAAGCTGCGTATCTTCTCGTATACGAAGAAGCTGGCAGGCGCCTTCGACAGGAACGGGCTGAACGGCGGGTCTGGGAACCCGGGCTCGGTGCAGCCGATGCAGGGTGAGCCCACGGTCGGGCAGCCGCCCACGCCCTCCACGAAGCCCCTCCTGGGGACGTCGCAGTGGCTTATGGGGCCCTTGCAGCCCATGGTTCCCATGCAGTAAGGCTCCCCGAACTCGTGGCTGTTCTTGCCGTCGGCGAAGAGGCCGGCCCTCGGACAGTTCTCGTGGGCGGTGTGCTCGAACAGGAACAGGGGCCTGTTGTGCTCGTCCAGGGCCGGCAGCGGGAGGAAGCCCCTCACCGCCAGGACGGCGTAGGCCAGCGTCTCGGCCATGTGTTCGCCGTGGGCCGGGCACCCGGGTACGTTGATGATGGGTATGCCGAGGGCGCTCTTCCAGCCCTTGCCCAAGTAGTCCATGGCTCCCTTGGCGCCCGTCGGGTTCGGGTTTCCGCTGGGGATGCCGCCGAACGATGCGCACGTGCCCGCGCACACGATGGCGGCGGCGTTCTTAGCCAGCTTGTCCAGCCTGTCGTTGAACGTTACCGGGTTGCCCTCGTCGTCTTCCCCTATGACGCACCAGTAGCCCCCAGTCTCCTTTGCCTTGGATTCGTCCGGGATGGCTCCCTCGAGGACCAGGACGAACGGGGCTAGCTCCCCCTTCTCCGCGGCCTCGACGGCCGTTAGGGCGTCGTCGCCCCAGGGAAGCATGACCGTGGCGTGGTAGTCTAGGGTCACCCCCGCGGCTTGGGGTATGAAGCCTGTGAGTAGATCAAGAAGGTTTGGATGGCTGGCGTTTAGAAGCGACACTGTGCAGCCGGTGCATGCCTGCCCCGGCAGCCAGATCACGTGTATCTTATCGGTTTCTGACATTTTCGTTCTCCTTTTTTCCCTTGTTTATACACACCCCTCTTCCATCATTGTATAAAGAGGTTTTCAATTACACGCATCTCGAAGGGTCGCATCATGACGATATGATTGAGATAACGGGTGGAGATCAGTGAAGGGCCTTCGTAACAAATATACTATGGTTGCTAGATAGTGGTTTGAATGTGGTTACCATGAACAGCCTGCTACAGTTCATCTACGCCTTCTCCGTCGAAAAACTACCGTACATAACTGTAATCGTGACGCTGATTGGGGTGGCTCTACGTGTCATGAGGTGGCGCTCAAGTCCACCGGACCACGAGAAGATCAGATTGGATCCCGTGGAGTCCGTCAAGTACGTAATACTGGACGTGGTTTTGTTCAGGAAGACGTGGAGGACCGACAAGGTGATGTGGCTTGCATTGTTCCTGTTCCACGGCAGCGTGGCGGGCATCGTCTTCGGGCATCTGAGGGGGTTCCATGTATGGTCGATTCACATGTTCGAGGCTTTCGGCCACGCGTTCGCCGAGTTCATGGTGCACACGCTGCCCATCTACGTCGGCTACGTCTTCATCGTCACCCAGGTGTACTTCCTCGCCCGGCGGCTGATGCTTGAGAACAAGCAGCTGACCTCCATGCCCAACGACTACGTGGCGCTGGTGCTTCTCCTGTTGAAGAGCGTCGCCGGCCAGGGCATGAGGCTTGTGCCGCCGGAGGGGGTGCCTGCAACACTTTATAACGTGGTGTTCATTCCCCGTTTCGTCGTGCTGCACCTGGAGACCATCCCCAACTCTCACTGGTTCCACGTACACATCATACTCACACAGCTGTTCATCATGTACGTCCCGTTCAGCAAGTTCATCCACATGTTCACGGGCGTAATAACGCCGGCCATCTACGGATCAAGGAGGAAGATGATTGACCGCTGAGCTAAACGACAAGGCGAAGGCTAGCCTGGGCAAGTTCACCAGACGCCAGGTGTTGGAGCTGGACACCTGCGCCCACTGCGCGCTGTGCACCGAGAACTGCCCCGCATACCACGAATCCAGGGACCCGCTTCACGCCCCCGGCGTGAGATCAGCCGTGGCGGTGAAGCTCTACGACAAGAAGCATAACTTCCTTACGAGGCTGTTCGGCAACACCGAGATCACCGAGGAGGACGTGGAGAGGCTATCGGAGAGCGCGTACCACTGCACCCTCTGCGGCCGATGCATGGAGTCCTGCCCCTTCGGGTTCCAGACCCATGAGCTCTGGTGCAGGGTAAGGGAGATAGTCGCCGATCTGGGCGGGACGCCCCAGAACGTCGTTAGGCTCGGGAATATGCTCGAAGAATCCATGAACCCGTACGGCATGGACCCCGATGAGCGCCTCGACTGGGTGGACTACACCGGCCTGGACGAGGTTCCCGAGAAGGAGCAGGCCGAGGTGGCGTACTTCGTCGGTTGCACCACGGCGTTCAAGGGAGCCAACCACGACGTCGCATTCAGCATAGCCTCCATACTAGACGAGGTGGAGGAGGACTGGACCGTCCTCGGCGAGGACGAGTGGTGCTGCGGAAACCCCAGCCTGTTGTCTGGGGACGAGCACACAGCCAGAGAGTACGCGCTGCACAACGTCGAGGCCCTTGAGTCCAGGGGCGTCAAGAAGGTCATCACGGGGTGCGCGGGCTGCTACAGGGTCTTCAGGTTCGAGTACCCCAAGCTGCTGGGCAGGGAGCCGAATTTCGAGATACTGCACGCGGTTGAGTACCTGAGAGACCTGCTGGCCTCCGGTAGACTCAAGCTAGAGGCCACCGACGAGAAGGTCATCTACCACGACCCGTGTGAGCTGTCACGGCTCGGCGGCGTAATAGAGGCGCCCCGGGAGGCGTTGAGCCACATGACTGAGGAGCCTCTGGAGTTCGAGGACCACGGCATAAACGTGAAGTGCTGCGGAGGCGGCGGCCTCCTTCAGGCTGTGGACAACGAGATGAGGCTGGACATAGTGACCGAGAGGCTCACGGAGGCGAAGGAGAAAGGCGCCGACGTCCTCGTCTCGGCATGCCCGGCCTGCAAGCTCGCGTTCACTGACGGCGTCCGCGAGAGAGGCGTCAAGATCGAGGTGCTAGACCTCCTGGAGCTGGCGGCGAAGCGGCTGGGAGCGTTATAGAGGTTCAAGATGGGTGTAATTTACAGCTATGGTGTTCTCCTTAAACCCAAAGTCACCTTGGCTCTTCTCGCCCTCTACGTTACTTCTTTTCTGACTTCTTCTCTGTTCTTCGGCGGCGGCCCCTTCGAGGCCAGGTGGTTCCTCATAGGATTCACGGCGGTTGCGTTCGCAGTGACGGGGAGCAACGGGTTGAACTGTTACATCGACAGGGACATAGACGCGGGGATGGCTCGAACCAGCGGCCGCCCCCTGGTCTTGGGCTCCATACTCCCCCGATCCGCTCTTGCGTTCAGCTTGGCCATGATGGCGGCCGCCGCCGTGATCGCTCTGTGGCTGGGGGCGACCCCGGTTCTCATACTCGTAGTGGGCGCCGGAAGCTACCTCCTGCTATACTCCATGTTTCTGAAGAGGAGGAGCATGTGGAACGTCTTCGCCAACGCGCCCAGCGTGGCCGCGCCTGCCTGGTTCGGCTGGTATATGGGGGGCGCGCCGCTCTTCCCCATAGGGCTCCTCATGGGCGCGCTGGTGGCCGTCTGGAGCTTCCTTCACCTCTGGAGCCTCGCGTACGCGTTCAGGAAGGACTACCTGAGGGTGGGGGTGCCCATGCTGTCCACGGTTCTCCCCGACGACAGGGCCATCAAAAGCATACAGGTGGCTCTGGCCGTGACGGTTGCTTCGTCTTACCTGTTGACGCCCTGGACCCGGTCTTTTACATACGTCGCCGTCGTCACCGCCCTGAACGCCCCTCTGATACTGATAAGCCGGGGCTTGAGCGGGGACAATCCTCGGAGGGCGGCGTGGCGGCTTTTCAAGCTGTCAGCGCCCTACATCGTGCTTTTGTTCTCGGCGTTCATGGTCAGCCAGGTGATCTAGTTGAAGACATTGGGCTCAGGCACCGATTTTCTCTAGGAAAACCTTTACGGCTTCACGGTGTCCGCCGTCTTTGATCGTCTTGCCATCCGCATCTCCGCGCGCCAGGGGCTCCCTGCCCAGAAGGTCATCGACGTCGGCGAAGGCCTGAGCCACGTCGGGGCTGTCATGTGTGAGGAAGACGGCCGTCTCCGGCAGGCTTTCCCTGTACCTTTTGATGAACGCCCTCATGGGCGCCGAGACGTTTCCCGCCCACACCGGGCTGGCGAGTACCACGAGCCCGTATCTTGAGGAGTCCGACTCGATTGGCTGGATCTCTACGTCTGCCTTGCTTGCTCCTTGCCGCCCCGACTTGAGCCAGCCGAGGGGGCCCCGCCTGCTACCTTTCTCGGTGATCTCCTCGGCGTCGGCGGCGAGCCCGGCCTGCAGCTCGTCTACGATCTTTTTGGTGTTTCCCGTCCGTGTATAGTAGACTATCAGAGTCTTCATGGCAGGGTCATGTGACAGGGTCTTTGATAAACGATGCTCCCATGGTAAGGTTTTTAGTGTTGTTGTCTTTTCTAGTACGCTGCGGGACCGTGGTCTAGATTGGTATGATCCGTGCTTGGGGTGCACGTGGTCGCGAGTTCAAATCTCGCCGGTCCCACCACTATCTAACAGGAAACTGGCTGACTGTTACATAACATTGAGCAGTATCAATGACTCTTTTCTTGTTCGTGCGCGTGCTTCACACACATAATATTAAGATGAAAATGAGCCGAGTTCGATGCAGCTACTCTGCGTGCATTGTCGCTACGTGTGATGAAATAAGTTGATAAGCCAAGACGTCGCCGGGCTGCAGGAGGCAGCGGGAGAAGATTTTCAGACAGTCACAGACGAGTTCGAGTACAACGCGAACCTTTTCAAGGCGTTGGCGGACGGGAACCGCCAGAGGCTCCTATACCTCCTCAGGGACGGCGAGAGATGCGTCTCCGAGCTTCTGCCACACTTCGACATACTCCAGCCAACGGTTTCGACGCACCTTCTGATGCTCGAGGAGCAGGGCTTCCTCAAGGTGAGGCGGGAGGGCAGGAAGAGGCTCTACAGCGTCGCCGACCCCGTGATCTACGAGAGGATAGAGGCTTTCCTGAAGGAACTCTCCGAGCTGCTTGGCCGATAACTACGGTCCCTGTTTCAATTGAAGAACGATTTTTTCACCCTTGCCTAGCCCAAGACGCTCCGCCGCGTTGCCCTGGTTAACGGATATCTCTAGGTAGCCGCCTCCGGCGACGAGGAGCAGCGGCTCGCCTTCAGGCACGGCGCTGAAGCGTCTGGCGTACGGGAGGTCCAGATCGATGCCCCGGGCCCTCACCGTGAACACTGAGTCTCCCGGGACGCCCATCTTCTCAAGGGTCTCGTAGGTGACGTTGGTTATCAGGTTCCCGAACCCGTCCACATGGATCACCTGAGCGTGTACCGTGTCGCCTTCCAGCTTGGGCGTGTAGGCGGGGAGCCGCATCATGTCACTGATCTCGGTGCCCAGTCTGTCTGGCGTTACCCCCATGCTCAGGTGCGCGCCCGTGGGACCGAAGACGTCGCGGCCGTCGAAAACATAGCTCACCCTCGGCGGCAGCATGTCCGTGTTGGTGATCTCCCAGATGGACTCTATTCCAAGTCGCTCCGCCGCTGGCGCCATGAGGCCATTATCAGGCCCTACGAACCAGGCGCCTCCCGCCTCGACGATTATGGGTTTCCTTGTGCTTCCTACGCCGGGGTCAACGACGCAGACATGCACCGTGCCGTCGGGGAAGTAATGCGCCGCCCGGGCGAGGTGGAAGGCGCCCGACTCTATGTCGTAGTTGCCTACGTCGTGGCTGATGTCCACTATGGTGGCGTCTGGGCTGATCTTAAGTATTGCTCCCTTGACCTCGGCGACGTAGCTGTCCTTGATGCCGTAGTCCGTGAGGAGGGTGATGACGGGCATGTTTTACAATGCATCGACTCGACTGAAAAGGGTTAATGCTTTTCATCTGAAACGGATTTCGCCTTTAACATGATGGAAACAGGAAACGGTTAGCAGTGGATGCATAACCTATGCGGTTTTATTATACGCCTTGATGATTTACATGCGTATGTAACGGTGAACCTCTTGACAAGGGATCAGGAGAATGGACCCTCGCTCGGTGAGAGGCGGCGGAGCTTAGAGGAAGCGTTGAGAGGCGTTTTCCCGGAGGAGGACCAGGAGCCCCTCGTCGAGATGCTGTTGCTCGCGGCTGGGAATGAAAAGATCCGGAACAACGAGATCCAGTTGCCGGAGCCGGTGAAAGAGGACCTGTTGATCCTGTTGGAGAGAGAAAGAGTCCTGATCCCTTTCGAGACCTCCAAGACTATCGCCTGGGAGGACAGGATGCTGACGTTCAAACCGGATGAAGCATACGCGGTGCCCCACGTAACCAGAAACCTGCTTAACAGGGCAGAGGAAACAGGGGAACTCGACCCCCGTCACGCGTTCAAGGAATATCTGGGAGAGATAGGTGAAACGGACCCGGAGACGATGACGATGTTCTTCGATCATGTGCTCGATAACGTAGAAAACGGAAGGATATCCGCCGGGAAGCTGTCGAAGATCGCAGGGGAACTATCGGTGGAGCATAGGATGGGGACTATCATAGCGGAGCTGAAGGGAGGGGGAGTGATAAGCCCCTGCCTGAGAGACCCGTCAACCCTCAGCTACGAGGTGAACCCGTTCCTACTCAAATGTAGGCTATAACGTGGAGGATTGTTGGGAGGGGCTATACGGGGCTCTGGAACTCGCCGTACCCGGGTTTCCCGACCACCCGTCCGTCCTCGTAGATTATCTTGCCGCGGACCATGGTCAACACAGGCGCCCCCTTGCCCTTCATGCCCTCGTAGGGCGTTATCTTCTGGATGGTGTGCAGGTCCTCGCCTCTGATGTGGAAAGGCTTACCCATGTCGGCTATCACGATGTCGGCGTCGGCGCCTAGGACTATGTCGCCCTTCCGCGGATATAGCCCGTTCATCATGGCTGGGTTCGTGCTGAACACCTCCACGAGCCGCTCCAGGCTGATCATGTCCCTGTTCACGGCGTCCAGCATGAGCGGGAGGGATGTCTCTATGACGACGCCGCCGCTTGGGGCGTCGAATATGTTGTCCCATCCCCGATCCTTCTCTTCCTTGGTGTAGGGGGCGTGGTCGCTGGCCAGCACGTCGAGGGTGCCGTCGTTGAGGGCCTCCCAGAGCCTCAGCTGGTCGTCCTTGCCTCTGAGCGGCGGGTCCACCTTGGCGTATGGGCCCCTCTCCTTCATGGCCTCCCTGGTGAAGAGGAGGTAGTTGGTGCTGGTCTCCCCCGTCACCATCTGGCCCATGGCTTGGGCCCACTCGACGACGTCCACGGAGCCCGCCGCCGTCATGTGGCATATGTGCAGGTGGGCGTCCGTCTCCGCCGCAAGTGTCACGCACCTCATGGTGGCCTCCACCTCGGCTATCGCGGGCCTGAAGTCGCAGTGCGCCATCGGATCTGTGCGCCCCGAAGCCTTGGCCTCCTCCATGTACATGTCCACCAGGTTGCCGTTCTCAGCGTGCACAAGCAGCGGCTTGTCCAGCTCGGACAGCGTGTTCATGTGCCTGAGCAGCGTGTAGTCGCTGGCGGCCAGCTCCTTGAACCTGGCGATGAGGAAGCTCTTGAACGCCGTGGCGCCCGCCTCGCTTACGGCGACTATGTCCTCGGTGGGCACCTCGCCGGCGCCGCCGATGAACGCATAGTCTACGAGGCTCTTTGCGTTGACTATCTTCTTCTTCTGGTTGAACGCCTCGACGGTCACCGTGGCGGGCACCGTGTTGGGCATGTCCACCACCGTGGTGACTCCCCCCGCCGCCGCGGCCCTGGTGCCGGACTCGAAGTTCTCCCTCTCAGGGAAACCCGGGTCACGCAGGTGGACGTGCATGTCCACCATGCCGGGCATGACCACCCTCCCAGAGGCGTCTATGATCCTGTCGGCGTTGGGCTCGCCTGACCTGACGATGCCCACTATCTTGCCGTCGTCCACCACCACCGAGCCCTCGGTGATCCCATGGGGCAGAACCAGCAGGCCGTTCTTGATAACTATGTCAACAGTCAATTCGCAGAATAAGGCGATGGACGGGATTAAACTCTTTCCAAATCAGAGGGGTATGATGACCTCGGGCCTCTGTATCCTTGAACGTATCTGGGTGGTGCCGTCAACGCAGGCCAGCCTTCCCTCGTGTTTCTCAAGGAGGCTGAACCTGGCCCCGTCTATGGGGTTGACGCCGAAGCCCTCGGTTATTATCAGTGTGAACCCGAAGTCCTCGCCGCCGGTGACTCCGACCCCGATCTCGTACCCCAGAAACTCCGTAAGGTCCTTCTGGTCGACTCCCCCGACGATCACCGCGCTGACGCCGTTCCTGGCCGCGGCGCGTAGCGCGTCAACCGTGGCGACCGAGCCGCCCACCACAACCTTTCCTCGGTGCTCCGCCTTGATCTCTTCAGATGTCAGGGGCATGTCGGCCGAGTCTACGGCGAACACGAGTTCACCCGTTGCCTCTCCTCCCAGCCCAAAAGCGCCTTGAAGGACGGCGGCTCTGGCCTCGACGACGGCTCCTTCGCCTTCGATGATCTCCACGATCTCGCCGGGTATGTGGGCCTTCACCTCCATCCGTATCGGGTGACCCCTGATTATCGCGCGGCCGGTGACGGGCGAGAAGCTCTCCATCCTGCCGTCGATGGGGGACCTCGCCACCCTGGTTGACCTGCCGAAGAATGATCTACGGATGGCTATGACCTCGTCTTTCTTAACCTCGTCACCCTCCGTCTTCAACATGTGGTTCTCCACAATGTCCGGGCTCGTACCCAGCGACGAGAAGACCTTCAGCTCTCGGATGTCGGGGTTCTCCACCACGCCCCGGGCGACCACCGTCTCCGGCTCAACCCTGTCGCCAAGCTCTACCAGCACATCGCCCCTGGTTGGGAGCCTCCGCTCCTTCCGTAGCACGTCGTCCTCAAGCAACCGATGGCTCTGCATAGAATCCACCTCTAAGCAGACGCCTCCGGCGTCTTCCTGAACCTCTCCAGCGGCCTCCCCCTCGCGTCTAGAATCAAGCCGACCTCGCCTCCACCTACCTGCTTTTTAACCTGTTTACCTCTCCCGACTCCCAGGTCCAGCCGCCTATGAGGCGTGAAGGTAGCCTCGGCTACCTCGCCCTCGCTTAAGGGAACGATCCGTATCTCGCCCAGCTTGACAGACTCGACCACCTCCGAGCCGTCCACCGTCAGCTGCACCGTCACAGCCTCTTCGCCCTCCCTGGCCTTCCCCATGGGCGCAGCGCAGGTGGCTAAGCTATTCAGGGATTCCTCGACCATTATCTCCAGAGCAGCATCCGGGTTGACGCCCATGAGGCTTCCCAGGTGAGGCATTATGCTAGACCGGTCCACCATGATCTCGGTCACCCCCATGGGCTCCAGGGAGTCGATGAGGATCATGGCGGACTCGAGGGCCGGCTGGTCTCTGAAGACCCTTCCTTTACCAATGATGACCTGGGTGTCTAACAGGTTGATGATGGTCTTCTCCATCACCTGTTCGAATATATCGCCCAGGGTGCGCTCCACGATGGTGCCTTTCAACCTCGCCGCTATTTCTTTATGCTTCTCCAAGCCGAGCCTCATGGCCTCCCTCGCCACCGCCGCCTGTATCGTCCTCTGTTTCTGTGAAAGGGTCTCGTGCTCGTGCAGCATCATGTTCCCTAGGACGTTCCTGATCTCCCGCTCGTTCATCTCGGGAGGCAGCCACCTCACGAGGTTCCCGAGGCCCGTCTCCTTGACTATGTTCAGGATGCCGTAGGTGATGCCTATGTCGGCGTTGAGCGACCTGTTGAATACGCCGTTGAAGACCGAGTAGACGTCCGTGGTCTCACCGCCCACGTCGACTCCTATCAGGTTGACGGCCCTAGCCTCGGCGTACGCGTATAGTAGTTTGCCTACGGCTGCTTGAGTGGGGAGCAACGGCTCCTCCGTCCAGCTTAACAGCTCGTTGTAGCCGGGCGAGTGAACCATGACGTGCTTCATGTATGCGTCGTAGATGCCCTCCCTGGCGGGCCCAAGATTCTCCTTGCTGATGATTGGCCGGACGTTCTCCACCATCTTCGTGGCGTAGTGTTCATCCCCTAGGACCTTTTTCACTTGATCCCGTATCTCGACGTTGCCGGCGTAGATGAAGGGAAGCGGGTAATCCCCTCCGAACCTTGGTTTAACGTCAGCCGTTTTAACCAGCTCCGCCATCTCAAGCACCTGAGCCACCGCCCCGCCGTCGGTGCCTCCCGCCATCAACATTATGTCAGGCTTTATGGACCTCAGCCTCGCTATTTTCTCGAAGTAGGACCTCGCGTCGTTCTTGGAAAACCGGTCCATGAGTAGCCCCCCCGCCCCGAGGGCGGCTCTCTGGGCGCTTTCACCGCTTATTATGTTAATCACCCCGCCTACGACCATGTGGAGACCGCCTCCGGTGCTGCTCGTGGCCAAGAAGCTGTGAGCCGGGGATGGCTGGCCGCCTTCTAAGATCTTTTTCCCCGTGCTGCTCTCAAGCCCAGCCAGAGCGGTCTTCACCCCTACA
>Ga0315532_1001747_pt1 | contig 15670 bp, 15 predicted proteins | sample SalMarWE160370MG_FD_203082 | JGI IMG/M metagenome (GOLD analysis project Ga0315532, IMG submission 203082) | Salt marsh sediment microbial communities from the Plum Island Ecosystem LTER, Massachusetts, United States - Salt Marsh Sediment WE1603-70 ... | reverse complement strand
TATGTACAGGAATATCACGAGATAGTTAATTTACTATCAGGAGAGACTGCGACTCCGCTTGAAGAGTTTAAAGTCCCTGATGGAGAATTAGAGAGAAAAGTTATATCTGCGCAGTCAAGCATTCCTTATCTGCATCAAAAAGCTGGGGTCAGGTATTCTGAAGAGAGACGTTGTGAAAGAAATGTCTTAGTGGCAAAAATGGACGCACTGTTATCTTACTTTGAATTTAAATATCTATCAGAGAAAAAAATAGAAATAGGTTTTAAGCCCCCAAACAAAGAGAAAGAACAATAAACACAAAAACACACCCACATAGAAGCCCGTATTACCGTTTCTTTACATCGGGCAATACAAAAACACCCTTGATTTTAGGGTAAAAAGCATGTATCCTGTAAAGAAGCTAAGAAAGAAAAAGAAGAACAATCAAGTATTTAATCAGTCAAATTATAATATCGACAGATTGCTTGACTTCATTTTATTTCTCAGTATAATATAAATAGCTCTATGACTAAAGAAGAAGCAAAAAAACAAATTCAAAAACTTGTTGAAAAGTATGAACGAATTGCAAAAGAAGGGAAAATAAAATCCTACAATGAGGCGCAGACCCGTAACGAATTCATTGAACCGTTGTTTGGATTTTTAGGTTGGGATATGCGAAACCTAAATACCGATAACGAAGTTATAACCGAAGAAAACGTTTCCGGAGGCAGAGTTGATCTAGCATTCCAGCTTGGCAATATCCCCGTAATGTTTTTAGAAGCTAAAGCATTGAAAGTAGATTTAGATGAATGGAAATGGGCAGAACAAGCTATCCACTATTCATGGAACAAAAGCGTTACATGGGCAGTGCTAACCGATTTTGAAGCAATCAAGATTTTCAACGCCGAAATCCCACCAAAAAATATTACTCAGAATCTTTTTATCGAAATTAAATGCCAGGATTTCATCGACAGGTTTGACCAACTCTGGCTTTTGTCAAAAGAAAGTTTTGAAAAACAACTCCTTTATAAAAAGGCTGAGAAATGGGGAAAGATTACAAAGAGAAAACAGGTCAATGAAAAGCTCTTTGAAGACTTGATGGCCTGGCGAACCTCACTGACACGTGAATTCAAGAAGAAAAACAATCTTACAAACGAGGAATTAGACGAAGGTGTACAAAGGATATTGGATCGTTTAATCTTTATCCGTACTGCCGAAGACAGAAAAATTGAGCCGAATGTTTTAGAAGCCATTTATAGAAGTGAAAAATCTGGGTCCTATCGTCAATTGGTAAAAGTATTTCGTGATTTTGACGAAGCTTTCAATTCAAAACTTTTTGCGCCTCACTACTGCGAAGAATGGAAAGCAGATGACAAAGTCATCGCCAATTGCTTAGAAGGGCTATATAAAACAAAAGATAGTTACCGTTACGATTTTTCCATTATTTCCGCTGATGTTTTAGGCGGTATGTATGAACAGTACTTAAGCTATGTTCAGGGTCGTAAAAGCGAAGAAAAAAAGAAATCGAAAAGAAAATCACACGGAATTTATTATACGCCTAAATATATTGTTGATTATATCATAAAAGAAACTCTGGGAGAAGTTCTTAAAAAGACAAAGCCTAAGAACATTTCAAAAATAAAAGTTCTTGATCCGGCTTGTGGCTCAGGTTCTTTCTTAATTGCCTCTTATGATAAAATCCTGAAACATTTAACAAAACAAAATCCTCAGACCTCGCTTTTTGCCAAATTTGATATTTTAAAAGAAAATATTTTTGGAGTTGACCTCGATTCACAGGCGATAGAAATTGCCCAGCTTAATCTTTTACTAAAAGTATTATCTCAAAAAGCAAGATTACCGGAACTCGAGCATAATTTAAGTTCCGGAAATTCGCTTGTATCGGGCGAATTTGATGAACTAGAGAAATATTTTGGTGAAAAATGGCAAGAGCAGAAGCCATTTAATTTTGAGGAAGAATTCAAAGAAGTTTTCGAGGAGGGTGGTTTTGATGTTATAATCGGAAATCCTCCTTGGGTTTCCTTGAAAGGCAAACATAAAAGCATATCGTTCTCAGATGTAGAATTAGAATATTTTTATGAAAACCTTAATGCTAATACCTATGCCCCTAATTTTTATGAAATGTTTATATGGAAAGGACTGTCTTTGCTAAGAGACGGTGGCTATTTCAGTTTTATTGTTCCAGATCGTTTTTGTGCAAACAAACAATTCATAAAATTAAGAAAACACATCCTAAAGAACTTTGCGCTAAAGAAGCTTTGGTTCAAAGTTGACTTTCCTGGAATTATTGCTGACACAGTTATTTTTGTAATACAAAACAAAAAAATCAAAGGTAATAAAATTCAAGTTGCGGAGTTCCCTAACGAAAAATTCATAAATATCCCACAAAATATGTATTTAAATAATGACGATTTCAGCTTTTTTTACATTAAAGAAAATATTTTAAAAATCTTCGAAGAAATCTTTTCCAATCCTAGAATATCTAAGTTATCGGACTTTGCCAAAACAACTTCTGGTTGTGGAGCCAAAACATCGCTTCTACATGAGGAAAAGCAAAATGATTCAGAAATTCGGATAATTAAAGGTATTAATATTGGACGATTCGCACACAATGGATATTTTTGGTTTGATTTTAAGCCTGAAAATCTATCAGGAAGAACAAGAGATAAGAAGAAACTGAGCGCAAAAAATAAGGTTTTGTTAAGAAAAACCGGAATTGATCTTATTGCCACATTTAACGATTCATCCGCTTATCCAGAACAATCATTATATTTTATTTATGACACGGATAGGCAAACATTGTTATATCTTTTAGCTTTAATAAATTCCAAATTGATTAATGCTTATTATCAAAATTTTGCAATCACTAATAGAGATTCTACCCCTCAGCTCAAAAATTTCGATTTGGATAAATTCCCGATAATCAAGGCAACTGAAAAAGAAAAAGAAGTAATTGCAAAGAAATCGCAAACAATGCTTGAACTTCACAAAAAATTGCATGCAACTTCTGAGAATACCGACAAGTATAATTCGCTAAAAAAGGAAATTGAAAATCTAGACCAGGAGATTGACGAAGCAATTTATAAACTTTACGGACTCACAAATAAAGAAATCAAGACACTTGAAGAAGCCTAATAATTTTCTCCAAGATTTTATCAAAAAAGAACTGTATTTGCAAAATCCTCCGTTAGAAACTGACAAGTTTATTAAGTTTTGCGAGAAACGAGGAATACAAACTTCAAAGAAAGAGTTAGAATTTTTTGAAAAAGAAGAACTTCTTTTCCCTATAGTTAGAATTGAAAGACCTATTGAAGAAGAAGAAAAAATTAAAGTTAGAAAAGAAGACGGAAAAGAATATTGCAAACCTGCAAAGGATGGCTTAAATGCTGGTGAGACTGGGATTGAACGATATAAGGTAAAATTTTATTCTTCTTACGGCTTTTCGGAGTATGATAAAGATTTACTTTTAAATTGGTTGCAGGAAGGTAATTTGTTTGACCCCACGACAAAAGAATTTCAAAGTTGGGATACTTTTTTAGGCGAGGAATTGGAATATGAAAAACAAAAAATCGTTAGTTTTTATTCCTCTTTTCAAATCTACTGGTTAGAAATACTGAAAAATTCTTTCTCAATTACTATAGATTTGGCTGGTGAGGAAATAAGAGTAAATTCTTCTCTTGTTTTACTAAATAATCGCCCAATGCAAGGCAGTTTTACCTTATCAAAGATTGATGATTTTATGGTAAAGTTAAAAGAAATCATTAAAAAAAAGCCTTTTGAAGAATATTTTTCTTTGGAAAATAAAAAAGAGAAATTAAAAGAAAATTATAAGAAATTTAATAAGTTACTAAAATTTTTGCTTTCAGTTCAATCTATTTACTACCCTTACGTAAAATCAGGAGGAAGAACAATACATATTGCAATTGACGAGAAAAAATGGTATGAAGCAAAACTTAATTTTAAGTTGGAGACAATTTTGAATAAAATCAACTTACAAATCGAAGACGTTGCTAAATGGTACAAAATATTTTCAGACAGAGCGCAAGACCATTTAGGCGGAAAAGGAGTAGATTGGATTCAGCTTATTAAAAACGTTGCTTGGCACATGAAAGACAAACTTGAAGGAGGAGTAAGGCTTGGGGTTGAATATCTACAATGGGCTGTAATGCTAAAAAGAATTATAGAAGATTACAAAGGAAAAATCTGGGATGTAGACGAAATGTCAAATATTTCTCCTGATAAAATTTTGAAATTTGATATACGAGAAATGAATCAGTACAGTATTAGACCGCTAAGATTAAGTCGAGAAAAAAGATATTCCGGCGGAGATAAAAGTTATTATCATGATATTTATAAAAGATTATTCTATTTGGCTAACAATTATGAACTGGATTACCAGCCAAGATTAACCGTATTCGTGGAAGGATCAACAGAGGAGATCATTTTTCCGGAAATTTTTGATAAGTATGTCGGAAATAAACCTGAAAATTTAGGTGTTGAATTTATAAATATACAAGGAATAAGCCAGTTTTTCGGTCAAACAATTTCTATAACAAATAAAAACAACAGATATCAAAAAGCATTTATAAATAATTTTAATAATCTTATAAGTTACAATTTGAATAAATGGCAGATAGTACCTTTTTTTATCGCAGATGATGAAAACAATATTACTTCTCTATTAAAGAAGGGAATTTCCATTTCATTTAATCAAGAACAATATACATTCCCGGAGGATTGGCAATATATTTGGGGGATAACTAATAACAATAACCCTTTTATAGGAAAAGATTTTGAGATGACGAATTTTGGCGATGATGAGATTGCGATTGTTTTGAGTGAAGAATTGCAGAAAAAAATAACGAACGAGCAAGTTAAAAAGATAAGGGAAACAGGCGGAGGAATTAAACAAATTGATAAGGATGTAGAAAAAAATAAAATTGAAATTACAAAAAGATTGTATCAAAATTTATTTGATAAATACGATAAAGAGAAAAATGAATCTATTTTTGAGAGGCCTGTTTTTAAGGTCATGAAGAAAATTACAAGGTTAGCTGTTTTAAATCATCCACCAGTTGATACAAATGTAGAAATGATAAATAGAGAATATTTCGAAAAAAAATTAAAAAATAATCCTTCTCCAAAAACAGAAAAAGAATTTTAAAACCATTCAAATGTAGGGGTTACGTTAAACTGGAAACACAGAGTTGCATACCACCATTGACATTTAGTTCTTTTACTATTTCATTTTATAAATAAGAGAACTCTGAATTCCAGAAAATTTAAGTGTATATGAATGTTTGAAATTAAGCTTGATATTATTCTTGCGAATCACATAAAAGGGCTATTTTCCCTTGACAAGTTAGCGTATATTAATTACAATTAAAAAAGGAGTACTGACAAATCAATCAATGTAAAAGGAGCAAATTATATGGATGTTGGTAAACTTATTAATATTGTTGTTTATATTTTATCAAGATTGGGAGAGACAGCGAAAACAAAACTAATGAAGATTATGTTCTTTGCGGATTTTGAACATACAAGAAAATATAATAAGCCTATTACGTGGTCTATTTATAGTAGATTACCTCAAGGTCCAGTCCCTTCTTATTTATTGGATATTATAAATAATACTGACTATGCTGATCCTAAAGATGTTGAAAGATTTAAAAAGAATGTTAAGATAAAGCGCAAAAAAATCGGCAAAAATATTGCAACTTTTTTAGAAGCTAAAGAAGAGCCATCTATGGAAGAAATTAGTGATTCAGAGAAAGAAATAATCAATTTAATTATAAAAAAATATGGAAAAATGATCTCCTCTCAATTGATAAAAGAGACTCACAAACACGCCGCCTGGCAACAAAAAACCGACGATAGAAGATTAAAATATTCTGATACTTTTAAAGACGAAGATAATAAAGAATATTTCAAAGTTTGGGAAGAGGAATTCGAATATATTTGTAACCACGGTTGAAGGTCCAATTTACAACTTTCAAAAATTTCGCAAAGATTATAAAGAAAGGGTGTCTATTAAGACTAGCAAATTTTAGATTTTTTCCTGATGAAAGCGGCAAACCGAGATGGATTCTAATCCTTAACAATAAACCCCCTTCTTCAGAAGAAGATAAAATTTTCTATGTTCCATTAAAACGCAATTGGGCAAATGCTATAAAATACTGTGAAGCTCCTAGAACATTAGTTAAAAGAATAAAAGATAAATCTTTAGATAGAGAAAGCGCTTATGATTTATCTCAAATATTTACATTCGAAGCAGGGCAATTATTCTTAGATCATCAAAATGGTAAATTGGATTATAGAAGTTCTTTGGATACCAAAACTATCAAATTGATAAATTCACATCTGAAAAGATTTTTGAAATCGGATTATTCAAAAACTTTATCTCCTTTGGGTAAAAAGATGATATCTCCATAATAGTTTGTTTTAACCTCTTCATCAAATCTAATTTGTCTTTGTATTTCCTTTACGTCCCACAAATAAAAATTCCAAAAATCTGTTATTTTATCGAGTTTATATTTAATTATCTCCATAAACAATATTATACAAAAAAAACCCAAAATGTCAAACACTTTTAATTAATAGGTTAGGTCGTTGGATCGGTAAGTTGTTTAACTCCACAAACCCAATAAACCCTATAAACTCAAAAACTCGTTAAAACCCCTTGACATCTCCCCTACTTCAAACGTATACTGTAATTACAGGAGGAATATATGCCAGATACCAAATTTTTAGAAGAATATCCATTATATAGAAAATTCTATGCAGATTTAACTGATTTATTAGCTCATTTAGAGAAGCCGCCGATTCATATGTTTTGTTTAATATGTAACTCAGAACAAACCTTTAATATGGTCAGTGAATATAGGAATTATAATGGGGAAACGCATAGAAATATAAATGAAGAGGTAATTCATGTGGTATATAAATGTGCTGCATGTCAAAAATTCGATAGACATTTCTTGTTGAGATTTTACGAGCTCGATGAAACGAATAAAGAAAAGTATGGGAAGAAGCGTTGTGTTGTTAAAGTAGGACAATATCCTGAATGGGATATATCTATAAGCAAACAATTACAAAAAAGCCTTGGTGATAAAGAGGAGATTTATAAAAGGGGGCTTATATGTGAGTCTCAAGGATATGGGATTGGAGCTGTTGCTTATTATCGGCGTACTATTGAGGAAATAATTAATACACTTTTAACAAGTATTTCCGAATTGATAAGCGAAGAAAATGAAGAAGGAATGAAAGAATATAAGGAGGCGCTCAAGAAAACGAGAGAGTCTAGGAGAATAGAAGAAAAGATTTCATTAGTACAAGATCTCATTCCTCCTTCCTTAAAACCAGAGGGTGTGAATCCAATGAAAAAATTATATTCAGCACTAAGTGAAGGAATACATGGAAAGGGAGATGAAGAATGTCTGTTGATAGCAGAGGGAATTAGAACTTCTCTGGAATTTCTCATCAGTGAGGCTATGGAAAGAAAATCCCGTGTTAAAAAATTTACCAAAACAATGCAAAAATTGCCGGAAGATAGCAAGTCAGGGGGTTCAAAGAAGAAAGATAAAAAATGAGGAAATAATATGGAAAACTTTACCGAATTCGAATCTCTCTACAGTCATTTAGAGAAAAATGCTAGTGACTATAAATATTCTCATCAGATTGGAAACTTATTTCAAAAATTGAGAGATTTAAAACACAAGGAAAATAAATCTGACGAAGTTGAAAAAGCTCAATGGGAATTAGACTTCTTCAATTTTACGTTAGTAGAAGGAAAACTTAAACCAATGTTTACGGGAACTAATGACAAAGGAGAGGTTATTGAATATCCCTCTTTAGATAGATTTAACGATATAACATATGAGTATCTGATTGGGAGATTGGATGGCACCTCCAATACCTTACTTAAAGCCCGTTATTCTCACATCCTTTGGTGTAGTCCTAAGAAACATGCCAAATATGCAAAAATGGCTATAGATTCTTATTTGGAACTTATAGAAATTTATGAAACAAAGGATGAGAAGGAACCTCAGGAGCACTACGGCTTAAAGGTTCTTGACGCAATTAAAAACACTTACTCCATTATGTGTCAAGTAAAATATAAAGTAGACGAAATAAAATCAGAATTAAAGAGACTAATAAACACATTCAACTTTGAAAGCAGTTCTTCATTTGCCTTAAGAGCTGATCTAATTAGATTGATGTTAAAGGATAAGAGGAGATTTTCTGAAAAAGATTTTCTTGACTTTGAAAATATATGCTGGCAAATATCAGAATCCTTAACAAAATCAGGAAACATTCATGGTGCAATAAAAATGCTTGACCTTGGAGAAAAAATTGATCAGAAATCAGGGAAAGAAACACATGGTTGGAGGAAACAGATTGCAGAATCTTATGAAACTTTAATGAAACAAGCGGAGATGAATAATAATTTAGCTTCTCAGACTTTTTGTCAATATGCATTAGAGAACTACAAAGAACTCAAAGATAAGGATAAAATCAAGGAACTGGAAAAGAAATACGCAGAACTTAAAAATTCAATAAAATTGAAAGAATTTGAAAAAGAAATCGATTTAACAGAACACATAAAGAGATGTAAAGAGTTTGCCGAAGAGATTGTTCAAAATACCCCCGACGAAATTATAAAATTCTTAATGCTTGATAAAAATCTTCTTCCAAAGCATAGAGATATGGAACAAATTGTTAAAGAACACAGCAAACAATTTGTTCTGCAGAACTTGCTTCCAACAGAGACAATTGACCAAAGTGGCCATCCTGCTCAACATTTTTCTGATAAAGATGAAAAGAAATATTATGACATACTTCAACAATATAACTGGGAACTTCAGTTGAACAAAATTCATTTGATAAACGAAATATTCTTTACAGCAATTCGTGAAAACAAGCTTTCCTCTAATATTCTTTTAAGTTTTTTAAACAAGTATTCTTGGTTTGGGAAAAACATTTCTAAAAAATTGGCAAATCAAACGATAAAATACAATTGGCTAAATTTGATAGCTCCGTCACTCCATGAATATTTTCTTCAGATACAACATCGTTTTGCTAATCCAAATTATTCACCCAATTTTGTATTAAGTATTGATTCCCTTACTCTCAAAATTGAAGGATTGATAAGAGATATTTGCCAATTTTCTGGCGTAACTACTTTTTACATGACAAAAGATAATAAAGGTAGAAGTATTGCAAGAGAGAAAGACATTCACTCTCTATTATATGAAGAACCTGTTAAAAGACTTTTTGATGAAGATGACCTATTGTTTTTTAAATTTTTACTTGTTGAAAAAGCCGGGTACAATATAAGACATAGAATTGCTCATTCACTTATGTTATTTCAAGAATATAGTATTAACTATATCCATTTATTGATATTGGCATTGCTAAAGTTAGGGAAATATGATTTTGTCAAAAAGGAAAGCACCTAGAGAAGTCTCTAGAAGCGTTTCTTTGCCCGAATCCGGGTAAAAACACCCTTTGCATTTTTAAGCCAAAGTGGGGCGTAGGTGGGGAATGTATCTCCGATATCTCCACCTATCGGTGCTTGCTTTAGGTGCAACATTAGTAATTGCTGATTCTTTCTGGAATGCGATTAATCCTTTATCTTGACAAGTTATCCTGATTTATGTATAACTAATAAAAAGGAGTAATGTAGTGAGAAAGCCAAACGAATTAATATGTGATAGATGCGGAGGAAGAATGGTAAAAGGAAGACGAGCGAAATCTGGGGGTTGTGTTTTATTCGTAATTGGTTTTTTACTTTTGTTTTTATTTCCTATTGGAACGATAATTGGAATAATATTGATTATAGGTTCTTTTGCGATGGGAAATGAATATTATTGGATATGTAAAAACTGCAAAATTAAAATTCCTCGAGGGACTGATTGGTGGGAACTTTGGTAAAATGATACTTTTATTATTTTTATTCAATACAACAAATTAACCTGATTGAAAAAAGTATTGAAGTTTCTGTTTTATTTAAACTTTAAATAATTGTTTTAATTACCCTTACTACTTTCCCTTCAATACGGGCATCCGCCTCTTTGTAAAGTTTCGTTTCATCTTCCGTTACTGGTGGGGAATGTATCTCCGATATCCCCTGCCGGCAACTGCCAAAACAAGCATAAAGTGGGGTACAAAAACAAAGGCGAGAGCTTTACACTCCCGCCGGAGATATGAGCCTTAATCGGCTCAGTACAAAAAAACTAAGTATTGTAGTTTATAATTATGCAATCCTTTTTCTCTTATGTCAAGAGAAAAAAAACAGAAAAATTTTTTAATAAAATACAATTTATCTGTTTGGTAAATATGAAGAAATAGGTATTGCTTTTTTGCTTCTTTTAGTCATAATTTGATATGATAAATATAAAAAATGTTTTTTGGGTAAGATTAATCTTAAACAAAAAACTAAAGGGGAAGGAATATGAAAAAAGTTGCCATTTATGAGATAATTGTTCTTTTTCTTTTTACAGTATTGTTAATTTTACATAATTTCTTAAGTGTACCCTCTTGGTATATATCAAAACTTCTCTTTGCTAAATGCGCCTATATAGGTGGAATTGGGGGATGCTTTTATTGCATTAGGGCTATATATATAAATAAATGTGTATTGAAACAATGGGATAAGGAGTGGGAAACATGGTATTTTCTCCGTCCTATCACCAGCACTGTTAGTGGCTTTATTAGTTGTATCTTTCTAAAAGCCGGATTACTAATCTTTGAGGCTTCTAACAGTCAAGAAAGTTCAACATATGGCTATCTTGCCATCGCTTTTATTGCAGGTTATAATGTGGATAACTTCATGAAAAAACTAGAATCTATAGCACAAATGGCTTGGGAAATCTCAAAAAGCAGAGTTTCCAATATTAATAATACCAAGAATAAAAAAGGAGGCTAAAATAGCTGAAATTCATATATTAAATGTAGGTCAAGGAGATTGTATTGTCTTCAAATCTAATAGTGAACGTATTACTATGTTTGATATCTGTGGGGGAAATCTTCCGGTAGAAATAGACTTGTCATTCTTCCCAGTTGAAGAAAAAACAGCGGTCAGAGGCGATTATGAGATGCGCAAGTATCCCACAAATCCTATTCGCTTTCTCAAGAATAAAATGAGAAAATCTCAAGTTTTTAGATTTATACTATCTCATCCTGATATGGACCATATGGATGGATTTAACAACTTAATGAACTCTGTTGAAGTTATAAATTTTTGGGATTCTGGTGTGCGTAAGGAAAAACCGGACTTTCCCATAAAACAATATAAAGAAGAAGATTGGGATAGATATGTTTCTGTTAGAGACGGGAATGCGGGCGTTACAGTAGTTACACCAAGCGCTCTAAGCAAAGGAAAATACTGGAACTTAGATGATAATAATAAAGGCGGTGACTATATAACGGTTTGTGCGCCAGATAATAGTCTAGTTGAAGAAGCTAATAACTCTGGGAGCAATGATGCTATCAATGCGGCTTCTTATGTAATTTTCTATTGGTCTGAAGGAGGTCGAATTCTACTCCCAGGAGATGCGCATGATAAAACTTGGGAGATAGTCCTCGAAAATTTTGGAAGTACACTAGCAAATTGTGAGTTTATGGTAGCGCCCCACCATGGACGAGATTCAAAAAGATCATGGGATTTTTTAGATAAAATAATGCCAAAATTTACCGTCTTCGGGTGTGCTTCATCGCATCATTTAGCATATAATGCTTGGAACAATCGGGGGCTTGAAAAGATTACTCAGAATCAAGCAGGTAATATATCAATATACCCAAATTCGGAAGGGTTGGATATATATGTAGAAAACGAAGAGTTTGCTTCAGACTACGGAGGAAATACTTCAAAAACTGACAAATATGGAAATTACTATTTGAAAAGAATTAAACAAGAAAAATAAAAAAACTTTGTGTTCTCTATGTCCTCTGTGGTTCAATTCAGGTGGTAAAAAAGGGCAGGAGCAAAAACTCCTGCCTCTGAGTATGTACGAAAAAACTAAGTATTGTAGTAGTTAACAACATGCAGCCCTTTTTTTAGGCGTCTTTTTAATTCTAAAGACAATTACTGCTGTACGTTATAATCAATAAGTTCGTTCCTCTCTTCCTTTATGCCCTTGATTGACGTCTTTATAAAACCAACGCCAGGGGCATAGTAAACGATCCATGGATAGGTCCCCTTGTTATCTTCTACGGCATCCTTATATATAATTTTCCAGCATAAAAATTTTCCGGCATCTGTCTCTACAATTTCTCTCTTCATAACTTCTGCTTCATGATCTTCCCAAAATTTCCATGTTTTTCCAGCTTTTAAAGGCAAAACAATAAACCTTAACATCCAATCGAACGATTTTGCTAGTTTTCCTGTTGGAAGATAATCTGAACAATAAAGAGTATCTTTTTTTATTCTCCAATATTTAGGTAGATAGGAATGACGATCTGACGAAACAAAAATCGTTTCGTTGTTTATCATAACCGTATCAATAACTTTAACTGTATCCACATAGCCTTTTTCAGATTTATAAACCCATGCGTTACCTATTTTCAATGGCATAATTGGTTTTGCTTCTTTACAACTCATTACAATAAGAATAAAGAACACCACAATGATACTATAATGCAAGTACTTGATTTTGGACTTAATCATGAATTTTCCCTCCTTTTTTAATAACTTTAAAAATCTTCTTAAAATATAAAAGCCTGCTCTTTCTTGCCCCATGAATATAAATTATTCGCTGATATTACAAATATCTTCAATCTCCGGCCTACTATCTGCTTATAGATTACAAATCACATTTCTCCCATACGCCATTCGCCATATTCATCTTTCCAAAATTCAATTTTATGTGTTCCGGAAAACCATCTAGGTGCAGGTATTGAAGAGTGCATCATTCCTTTTGATCTAAACAACTTCGAATGTATTATAACAGTAATTCTGCCTTCTTTGCCGTTTTCAGCAATTTCGTATTTTCCAAAGGCATAATCTTTGCCCTCTTCTGCATGTCTATCTCCATATACCCAGTAGGTACTGAACTTTCCCCGGACTTCATTTTTTACCCATGGCTCACCGGGGCCCTTACTACATGAGAAATTAAGTATGATAATAATCAACGTAAGTATTAACAAATATCTTTTATTCTTCATCCTCCCCTCCTTTTTATGATACTAATATTATACGCGAAAAATCCAAAATGTCAAACACTTTTTCCGTTGGATTGGTAGATTGCCAAGCTCCACAAACCCAATAAACCCTATAAACTCAAAAACTCGTTAAACCCCCTTGACATCTCCCCCACTTTCGGCGTATACTATAAATACAGGAGGGAAAAAGGATTAATTTAACCCCACCCCTTGACACTTTTCAAAGAAGGTCTGACCCTGTTATTTTTCCTTCATGGACCGAGATCATTGCTCATGGTGATGATGGCTGCAGCGATTTCGTTTACCTGCAAGGAGTCCGTTTGTTTCACGGTAATCACTTCATCCACTGCGTTGACTAACATCTGTGCCTTTACCTTGATTTTGACAAAATCATCGGACGATTTCAAATACCCCTTCCATTTAGTAGCAGCTAACCAATCTGCCGCAGTCGCCAGCTTGTTCTGGTATGTTGCGCCCTTCCATTGTGCAACGGTGGCGTTATGAAGATTTCCGCCTTGGAACCACTGCTTTTTTGAGGAAGAGGAACTGCTTGACGTCCCCGATTTTTTCCCTCCACCATCCGTACTGCCTACTGCCAGAGTTAGTAGGCAGGCGAGAGCAAGTAGTGAGATTGCGTGTTGCAGAACTCTTTGACGAATCATGGTTCTTGCCTCCTTTCTTCTTGTTTTACAGAAACCATAATCAGAAATGCGCAAAAGCTTGCGAGAATCATCAAAGCTATATCTTGCCAATCGAAGGTCCCGGGGATCACTCTCAAGCTTTGACCAACTTCAGCGCCGATAGCGATTATCAAAAACACTGAAAGCCAAAATAGCTTACTTGCCAATTGCTTCACCCCCCAAATAGAATCAAATACCAATATCCCACTAAATAACCACAGCGCATTGGGAAGAGAGAAAAGGAACCAATTCGGGAGGTATATTGAAAGCCATTGGGTACAGTTTCTAAGCGATTCGACAAAACTGGCGAGACCAACCCACTTAAACCAGATAAACATTGTAAGGGTTTCGCTCCGCCAAAAAACATAGATTAGGCTACCCACGAACAAAGCAAATGTTGCGATACTAAGTTTTTTTATTTTTTCTTTCAGCCCAATAGCAAGTTTTAGCCATCGAGACTTCCACGCAACTGAAGGTTGGATTTGCAACGGACTATTTAGGGAAATTAAACCGATCGGATTCAAAATCAGCGGTTTTGGTCGGCTGCAAACAATCGTTAGAGTTTCCCGTAATTTTATTATAGCTTTTTTCCACGTTAAGGGTAAACCAAAGGTTTTTGTTATGCTAAAATATTTAATGTTTAAATTCCCAGTTTCCATATAGCCTTCATTTTAAATTAAATTTACCGTTCTGTCAAGAGCAGAAATAAAACAGAAGCGAATCTTAGAAGCCCAGCCAGTTTTTACTAACAGACGAAAAATCGAACCGGTTTTTATTCTTTTCTAAAATGGTAACTCCTCTTCCTCTTTTTGAATGTCTTCACTTTCGGATTCCTTTTTTTCAATAGATTCAATAAATTTAATTACATTAGATACATCGTTAAAAATCAGAAGACTTTCATTATAATTTAAGATTGGATTATCATGTGCGAAGCTTTGATTGTTTCTAACATCATTAAATGCTTCTAAAACTGATATAGAAGATTTTAAAATTTTCTCTGTCATTGTGGATTCAATAATGTTGTTTTTTGTTAAGTGTTTTACATATCCTCCAAATAAACTATGCAGTGGTGTTTTCTTGTCATAGCTTATGCCATGTTTCTCACATAGTTTTCTTACGTATTTAACAACAAATGTGTGAAGTCTATCTAAAGCGGTTTCGGGCTCATTCCTTTCAATGCTTTCTCTAATTGCCTCCGCCAATAGATGGAAGTCTTTATCTTCAGAAGTTGATTGAATTACATCAATATTGTCTACAGGCGTTCTTTGTTTTAAATCCTCTGGGATTTTGCAACATTCATCATAAAGAACTTGCTCTGAAGATTCGATTTCTACGGAATCGATAGATTTTTGAGCTTTCCAGTACTCTAATAAATCTGCGACTAACTTTGCTACTATAAAATTAGACTCTTTTTCCCAGAAGGCACGTAAGCGACTAGCCTTTGAGCCACTCCAACCATAATATTTTTCTTCATATATGTCAATTTGAGTACTATCTAAAACAAAGTCACTAAATGTTCTGTTTGAAAAATCTAGAACATATCCACCGCCCATTCTTAATAGCTTCTCTAATTTTCTTTTTTCTATGTTCGTTAAATCTGACATATAATTTTTTTACAATTGATTTTAAGATGCTGTTTTGCACACTAATATTCTAAGTTAATACTGACTTTAGTCAACCCTCAATTCTAGCAAAAAATTATAGGAGTTTTATATTTTTTCGTAAAAAAACACCCTTGATTTTTTTGGATTTTTGTTTATGCTTAATTATAAGGAGGGGAAAATGAGTATGAAGTTAATTCCTTCACTTTTAATATTTTTTCTTATTTCGTG
>Ga0315532_1001741_pt1 | contig 15689 bp, 14 predicted proteins | sample SalMarWE160370MG_FD_203082 | JGI IMG/M metagenome (GOLD analysis project Ga0315532, IMG submission 203082) | Salt marsh sediment microbial communities from the Plum Island Ecosystem LTER, Massachusetts, United States - Salt Marsh Sediment WE1603-70 ... | reverse complement strand
AGTGGCGTTCAATTGAACGCCCCTGGGCTCCCCCAGAAATACATACAAAAGTGGGGGGGGCAAGTCAAAATCACCGCTACACTGTGAGACGTGTATAATAGGGGAACGGCGAGGGTTACCAATCGTATGAACGGGTACAAAGGCTGCTTAGTAACGTAGCGCGAGGCTTTAGCCTCGCCACCACTAGGCGACCCTAAAGGATCGCGCTACATGGGGTATAGATGGCGAAATTACTAAGCGATGTCATTACAATTCTTTTCCGTAAATGAGCATAGCCTATTACACTTGGCCTGGAGGTGAAAGGTGAGGCTGGTATCGGCCTGTTTGATAGGGGTTAATTGTAGATATGATGGAGAGAATAAGCTCAATGATAAGGTGATAGAGCTCATTAAGCATGAGGAACTGATTCCAGTTTGCCCCGAACAGTTGGGCGGATTGCCCACACCAAGAGAGCGAAGCGGAATATCAAATGGCAGCGGTGACGATGTTATTGATGGAAAAAGCAAGCTTTACAACATCAAAGGCGAGGATGTAACGCAAAGCTTCATAAATGGTGCCCATGAAGTGCTGCAGATAGCAAGGTCATATGGGATAAAAGACGCCATTTTAAAACAACGAAGCCCTTCCTGCGGCTGTGGTGAAACCCAGCAGATGAAATATGTAAATGGCAAATATATAAGTCGCCTTATCAAAGGCGATGGAGTTACAGCAGCTCTGCTAAAGAGAAATAACATCAGCATAATTACAGAGGAGGATTTGTGATAACTTTGAGTCGCCATGATGTGGCCCATCGCATACACCAGGAGGCTAGCCGTTCATATAGAAATACTTGGCGCGGAATCGTTAGGGGTTCGTAGCCTCGCCTGTGTAGTTGAGACCAGTGAGCGCAAGGTAGTTATCGACCCTGGAGTGGCACTGGGATACAGGCGACACGGACTGTTACCCCACCCGGTTCAGGCTGCTGCCTCTGAGGCAGTTAAAACCGCCATCGAGAAGGCGCTGCAGACTGCGACTGACGTTGTAATTAGCCACTATCACGGCGACCACCATCCAATGGTTAACGCCAACCCCTACCAGCTTTCGTTGGAACGGGTTATCGACTCCTGCAAGACTGCTAGATTTTGGACAAAAGGGACAAGCGACCTTTCCCTCAATCAGGCTACCCGTGCAAAGGCTTTAGCCCAGAAGCTAAACCGCGCCTTGCCTGTTGCCGAAGGAACAAGTGATGGCCCATTGAGTTTTTCCGTCCCTGTACCCCATGGAGAACACAGCAGACGCAATGCCACCGTCATGATGACCAGAATCGAGGATGAGGACGGTGTTTTTGTGCACGCCTCCGATATCCAGATGTTGAACGACGAGGCGATAGAGATCATTATCGCCTGGCAGCCAACGATAGTGCTGGCGGCTGGCCCTCCCATCTATCTGCCAATCCTTACCTCAGAGATGCGAGAGGGCGCACTACGGCGGGCGCTGCGACTGGCCAAGGAGGTTGATACCCTCATCCTCGACCATCACGTGATGCGCTCTAAGGGAGGGGAGAGATGGCTGAACAGTCTTTACTCGCCTAGCAAACGCAAAGTCATCTGTGCCGCCGACTTCATGGGCTTCCACCGCAGGCTGCTCGAGGCAGAACGAGTCCAATGGTATAAAAAAGTACCGGTGCCCGATGGCTGGCATGCAGCCTACGCCCGCGGTGAGGTAAGTGTCAAGCCCTATCAGCGATTTCTGAAAGACGCTTAAGAGTTTTGCCTGCAAAAATCGATGCATATGGAAGTAACGAGTTTGAAAAATTTTCTATAGGAATCTATTGCAGTTCCCTTCTAACCTCTCCGTTTGGCAGCATATTATCTGGATGAGGCTCACCCCGCTCCTCTAACCAGTATCTCACACACTTTCGATAATCGCCCTTGCAATACTCCTCAACCCACTTCCCCTCCAGTTTCCCCTGCTCATAGAAGCTTTTTATCGGGCAAACTTCATACCATTTGCAAACTTTTCCATCCATTTGTTTCAAGAATCTAACAAAGAGTAAACAGCCATGGGCGGTTATCTATCAGCACATCATGAAAACAGTATGTGCTAGATACCATTCATGGTTCGACAAGCTCACCACGAACGGCTCTTCGGAAGTCTCCTTTCGAGGCCTACAGGGCGGCCGACTCTTCGGCAAAGGCTCACCATGAATGGCCCTTCGACAAGCTCGGGGCGAACGGAATAAATATATCTTCATAGTGAATGATTTATGTACTACGGCACATACTTGTTATCGCCAGAATTCACCAATTATGGGAATGTCTGCTTTACAGTTCGGACACCTTTTGTCTGAATTAATCCGGTATTTTGTTATGTCAAATACATAGCGTTCGATCAGGAGTTCATTACAATATGGACAATAAGTGTTCTCATAGGGATGGCCGGGCACATTGCCAGCGTAAACATACTGCAAACCCTCCTCTTTCCCAATATCATAAGCCCTCTCTAAAGTACTTACAGGTGTTGCTGGCATGGTAAACCTATATGCAGGATAGTACCGCGATAAATGCCACGGTGTGCCCTCCCCCAACTCATTTCTAATCCTGCTGGCAATACCCCTTAGACACTCCTCATCATCATTAACGCCCGGTACGACCAGGGTTGTGAGTTCAATCCAAACATTGTTCTCTTTTGCCAGCCTGGCATTTCTCCAAACCTTGTCAACATCCGCCTGGCAATACCGCCTAACGGCTTTTTTATCACCCTTTATGTCAATATTCATCGCATCAAGTCCATGCTCGATCAATAACTTTAAAGCTTCGGCACTCATGTACCCATTCGTTATATAGGTATTATAGAAGCCTTCCTGCTTTGCCAGATCGAATACATCCAAGGAGTAGTCAAACAGCAAGGTTGGCTCATTGAATGAAATGGACGTGCCTTGAAGATCGTATTGCTTTACTGCCCAGACAAAATCCTCTGGACTTACATATCGACCCTTCCCGACATTCTCTGGATGTTTACTTATGTCATCATTCTGACACCAAGGGCAAGTAAAATTGCAGGACCAGGTCCCGACTGTAAGTGTTTTGCTACCAGGCCAGAAATGGAAAAGGGGCTTCTTTTCTATAGGATTAGGGCTCAAGGAGGTCAGGTCACCATAGACCAGAGTATAAAGCTTACCATCCATATTCTTCCTTGTTTTGCAAAATCCGAACTCATCCAGACCTATCTTGCAATGCCTTTCACAGGTATTGCACTTGACCTTTCCATCAGCCATTTTTTCGTAAAGCAGCGCTTCCTTGATCCTGGGGGCTTCCATAAAATTCGCTCAGCTTGTACTTCGACGATTCCGTTTTGGTTTTACCGCATGATTTATTCGTCTCTGACCTTAAAAACAAGTATAACATAACACTTGGTGTCCGTTGGCAGTGTCAGCTTGAGTTTATGGTCACATAGTGCGACGAAATGTCCGTCAGATGGTTGGTGCCGATCTCCGACCAAGGCGTGTAAAAGGTAATTGATAAATACATTCGGCGCCAGAGATACTACGTAGTAGTGGAGTTCTGGACGGTGGATGAGGACGGGCGTGACATCGTCCATATCACCGATACTTTTCTATTGACACCAGTCAGGATACCAGAAAAGGCAGACCAGGTGTAGGAGGTGAAGTTTATGGGTGGACCAGCAAGGGAACCGGAGATAGGCAGCGAGCTCAACCCGGTGACGAAGATAGCAAAGAATACAGCCCTAGGCAAAGGGATCCACGACGATGCCAGTGCAAGAGCGCTCGGGTTCAAGCGAGCACCGGTCCCGGGAGTCACCTCTCTCGCCTACGTCATGGAGGTGTTATTGAATTTCTTCGGCGAGAGCTGGACGAATGGCGGCGATATAGACTTGGCGTTTACCAGACCCTTACATGAAGGACAGGGGGTAACTGCCAGGGCCATCGTTCGCGACAAAAAAGTTGAAGATGGCAATCTACGGCTTTTCTTAGAGGTGTGGGCTGAAAACGAGGAGGGAACTAAGGTGGCAGAAGGAACGGCTAGCGGCCTTTTACCGCCTGTCGCCTCGTTGTGAGGCCATTACAGCTTGGGTGCGCTATTTCGTTGATATTTGTGTTCAACGCTTTGTTATTCCACTATCAGGCGTCTTGTTAAATGACACGTTCTGACGAATCATTCAGACACGGGTTTATACACCAAAGGAGTAGGGGCGTCCTTCAGCTGAAGGACACCCCTACGACGACATGCCGACAGACCACGACAGTATAGCAGTTTGATATCCTATTGTGCGTAGAAGCTCCCTATCCAATCGGGTCTATCAGGCTCATTGCCCTGCTCCAGCATCTGCTTCCACGTCTCATCGGTGAGTCTATCACTCAAGGGGTGCTTGAATTCATAGTAGCTCAAAACAGGGCCAGCGCCGACGATAACCCTGCCATCAGGAACCATGTATGCCACCAGAATCAGGTCAACGTTCCCAACCCCCTCCTCTAAAACCTCCATCGGCTGATTGGCATCGCTATGGACATCGGCGACCAGCGTTGTTTCCTTCCCCTCCGCCTCTACTCCAGCGATGATAGAATCAAGCTCCTCGCCGAAATCCATGATAAATCTGTAATCATCATCATCAAGCTCCCTGCCTTCCAACTCATCTATGGAGATATCAAGCAGTCTCTCCAGTACCTGCTCCAGACTCTCCAGTCGTGAGGTCTCTGTTTCATTTAGAACTCCGAGATCGTCGAGTCCTTCCCTTGTCATGCTGGTCAGTGCCAGCATCCTGGCATAGAACTCAGGCACCGGTTCTACATAGCCCACAACTGGCTCCGGCTGCACAGGGACCATGCCAAGGGCTGGAGTATAGCTTTGTTTGGCGTACAGGATGGTATCGTGACGCAACTCGGCCCATGATGATAGGGCCGCTTGCAGTTCCCTGTCCTGCCATGCTTGGGTCTGCATGAAGGCAGGGTAGCCATCACCGAATTCCTGTAGCAAAGGCTTCAAGGCATACAGCCAAGACCAGTAGAGGTTTCGGTTCCAATCTGCGGTATCAAACTCATCGAACTGGCTCTTGAGCTCTTCAAGTTGTATATCATAGCTTGTGTCAATGCCTTCGTATTCAGTATCTCCCTCTTCCTCAAGAATTTCATAAGCCCTTTCCGAGCCCAGGACAGCCATCACGTCCAGCCCCCTGGGAAAGCATCTAGCCGGCCCGGCAGCGGTCATCTTCATTGTGAAGGGCTCATCATCGCCGACGTACATGCCAACAGCCGGCGAGACCAGGTTCTGAAACATATATGAATCGGGCACAAACCTCTGCCCCATAAACCGCATCCCCTTGGTCTTGGCCAAACATTCGTAAAGCTTTTCCTTGGTTATGGGAGGATATACGACGCAAACACCTGAGCCACCATAAATCTCCGGGTTTCTCATCTGAGCAAGCTCCGCCTTTAGGCTCAGCAGCTTCTCATCATCAGCCAGTTCCGATGCCTCGAATTCGACCCCAAATACCTTCTCGATCGCATCAAGATACTCATAGGGCGTGAGGTCATCGGCTGTGCCGACGAAAAAGGCGGTAACTAGATAAATTCGGTCCCAGATTTCCTGGGCAGTCTCCTCGCCAACCTCCACATCGGAAAGCTCAGCGGCGATCAAGGACGCCTGAATGGTAGCAAGGTCGGCATCCGCTTCGCTCACCAGAGCATCCTCTCCATCCTTAAGCAAGAAAGCCATCCTCCCATACCACATCATTGCCTTGAAGTACCTCTTCAGCGTCTCACTCCTGGTATAGTGCCCTCTGGGGACATATTGGGAATAGTCTTCACAGTAACAACCCCCGATGAAACAGTTGCAGGCATCGTTTGAATTAAAGATGGCACTAGGCTCGAAGCCCTGGTGCGCCTCAATGTTCTGGACCTCCGCATCCACCTCTGCCTTGATCCAGCTTGGAATCTCGTAATTCACCTTTCTTATGGGCACGAACTCCTTCGGGTCCCACGGGTACTCCTGGTTCCACAGCTCTATCTCTTGCCTTTCCTCATCCTCGTTATAGCCCTCGGTTGGCATCTGCAAAAGCTCCAACGCTACGGCAAAGTAGGCCGCATTTCTCCTTGCCGCTTCCTTGAGATCTGAATCGGCAAATCCATCGTAATCCTCGATAGCCCTCTCTAGCATTGCCTTGCTCATGTCGAGGATGCCGTCGAAAAACTCCTCCTCTTCGATGCGCTTCAGAATTTCATTGAACTGTATGTGGTACAGGTGAAGCAATGTGTCCGAGGTTACAAAGATGGGGACCTCTTGCTCTTTCAAAGTCTCGTAGGGCTCTACTATATCATCTCCGTGCCATGGTATGACCACAAAACCATTACTCCTGAGAAGCTGCTGCTGATCTCCGTTCAGTTGGAATTGGGATTCTATCTTCTGCTGGTTTGTGATTTTGTCCAAGGCCAACGGCATGGAATATGAAGGCGCGCTCAAATCAACAGAGAAGCCCTCTAGATGATAGCAAGAGGCCAGCGCCAGCTTTGGATTGGATATGTCACCGGCTGCCACCGAGGGCACGCTTAGGGTGGATGTCGAGGCCGACTTTCCACCACCACATCCGGTCACCACAATAGCCACCATTAGAACTGTGGCAATAAGAAATTTCGCTTTCATTGAGAGCCTCCCTTAAAACATTTTAGGCGTTCATATTATACAGACGAATTCCATGGTGAAAAAGTTCCCCAACCTCCATGAACATCTTGAATTTTGAGGTGCTTGCAGGTAGCTCATCCATTCTTGACCAAGTACACATCCTGCTTGCGTTCATGATTACAACGAATGCCTTGGACATTGCCAAGATGCGCTGTAGCGCCTTAATCCGTGAGTCCAGATTTAAAAGACTCGTCTATTAGTTGGTTTTTTCTGAGGCGTGAAGGAATCCTTTCCTTCACGAAAGCTGAGGGAGAGGACTCCCTCAGTCCTCAAGCAGAATCCACGGATTAAGGTAGCGAGCCCGGGGTTGTGATACCACAGTGACTGAACAGTGCCATATCGTCTTCAGCCCAGCTAGGGCTCGTTACAGGGCACTGGTGCGAAAGCGCCAGATGCCGATCACCGCAAAGACCACCGCGAAGCCGAGCAGGACCAGCATCTCCATGACAACGTCGCCAAACTCTGCGCCGAAGAGCATTAGCTTATTGAAACCGATCATCGCCCATCCATGGGGCGTCAACTTGGCGAGGAACTGCATCCATGACGGAAGGATAAAGAGGGGCCACCAGCAGCCCCCAAGAGGTGCCAGTATGAGCGCGGCGAGCACAGCGAGCGAGCCGGCGCTGCGCCGAGTCCTGACCAGAGCAGCCAGCATAATAGCAAAAGCTGCTGACACGACCACCATGAGGATGGAGAGGATGACGACGGCAGCCGGTGACACTCCCAAATCTATGCTAAACGCCAGGATGCCCACTACCCAGAATATCGCTATCTGTACCACGCCCTTGGCGGCGGTGCCGGCAAATATACCCCCCAGAATGGACCAGCGGCGTACCGAGCTGGCCAGCAGTCGCTCCAGCGTGTGGTTCTGTCGCTCCCTGACTATAATCTCAGCGCCTAGCGCCGCAGCGAAGAAGACAAACATCACCAGATAGCCAGGGATGACGAAGTCCGCCGCATTCTCCGGCTCAACCTCGCCAACGGACTCCGTAGCCAGAACAATCGCCGATTGCCCCTCCGATACATTCTCCCCCGATAGAATCCCTTCCACAACCTCTTCAATTGCCTCGCTGTCGGCAGGATCCAGGAGCCCCTCCGCAATGAGGAGTTCTATGGTGGCGCTGGCGGCCACCCACTGTGAGCCGACCCGCGTTGCAATGGAATTCGCCAGCCCACTGAGGGCAGCGTAGGTGTTGATGGCATCCGGATTGACTACCACCGTGAGTTCGGTGCCACTGCCCTGCTCTATCCCGCCGGTGAAGTCCTCAGGGAAAACCAGCAACCCCTCAAGCTCGCCGTCCTCCACTGCCTGGCGAGCTTCGTCATAGTTCTCGTCCCAGACTATTACCGGCTCTCCGGGCTTCAGTGCAGATTCGTTCCCGGTCTCAATCGCCTCGATTATCTGGTAGCTGAGGCCTCCATCTGCCTCAAGGCTGGTCACGTTGAGGGTGAGCCTCTGGTCCTCAGAACCCACGTCGCCTAAAATGAAACTGAATACAACGACGAAGATGAAGGGAAAGAGAATGAAGAAGAACAGAGCCATGCGATCCCTAGAGAACAGCTTCAGGTCTTTCAGCATGATGAACCAGATGTGTTTCATGGCTTCTATCTGCCTCCGGGTAAAACCTTAAAAAGCAGTCGACCTAAAGGCAGTGCTACGAGTGCGACTCCCGCCAGCACGGCCAGCTGCATACCTACGTCGGCAAGGGAGCTTCCTTCGTTGATTATTGCCTTCAGCGCATCATTGGCGTACGTATTGAACGATATCTTGCTGAGGACACTCATCACTCCGCCTTCGGGAATCTCGAAGAATGTGCCGCCCAGTATGACCATGGTCATGGTGAAGACTACTGCGATCCAGGTAGCCTGGTCTTCAGTGCGGGCAACGGAGCTGATCAAGAGCCCAATACCGCTCGCGGCAGCGATGAAGACCAGCGCAATGACCAGGGACTGGATGAAGGAGAGGGGAGTGAACATCTGGAACACGGCATATGCGAGACCGAGCAGAATCAGGGTCTGGATGAAGCCTCGGGAACAGAAAGCGAGCAACTTGCCGGCAAACAGTTGCCCCACACCTATCCGAGTGGTCAACAGGCGTTCCAGTGTCCCTCTCCTACGCTCTTCCACCAGCACCCTCGCGGTCAGCGTTACAGCGAAGAGCACGTACATGGTGACTATGGTGGGCAGGAAAGCCTCCACCGGGTCGGTTCTGCCGCCCAGAGTCTCTTCACCTACCGTCACGGTGAGCTCCTGGCGTTCCTCCTTGATTAGCTGCTCTACTGTGACATTGATCTGTTCCTGGCCGACACCGGTTCCTTCGAGGGCCTCACTGACCTGAGCATGTACCTGGAACTCCTGGGCAAGCTCATCGACTGCACTGCGTACAATACTGGCGACTACCTGGCCCTCATCGCCACCATTGCCCCGCTGCTTGAAGACCAGTTGCCCCTGTTCGCTAGAGGCAACTGCATCCGAGAATCCATGGGGAATATACAGAACCAGAAGCAGGTCAGCCCTATCCAGCTTGGAGTCCGCCTCTCGCGCCGAAAGCAGATTCACCTCGAGGCTGTCTTCTTCTTCCAGCCGCTCGAGCAGTAGATTGGAGTACGCACCTCCCTGGTCTTCGTTTACCACGTGGGCGGTGCTATGGAACGTATCCTGCCCTCCGAAGGCCCCATACATCAGGGCGAAGGTGACTACCGGCAGGAGGAGACTGAAGGCCAAGTCACCTCTATCTCGCAAATAGATACGGATTTCGTGCAGGGCGACTAATAGGGGCTTAATCATATGTCACTAGTCTCGCAGCCTTCTGCCAGTCAACTTCAGGAAAACGTCTTCGAGGGTAACCTGCTCCGGTGGCCCAATCCGGCTCCTCAATGCAAGTGGCGTGTCCATAGCGATTATACGGCCAGCGTCAATAATAGCCACGCGGTCGCAGAGGCGATTGGCCTCTTCCATGTAGTGTGTTGTATAGAGAATGGTCATGCCTTTGTCCCGCAGCTTCTCGATAGTCCGGTAGATGTTGTTCCGCGATTGCGGGTCGATGCCCACAGTAGGTTCATCCATAAACAGGAGCTTGGGGTGACCCATGAGGGAAACCGCAAGGTTTACGCGCCGCTTCATACCTCCGGAGAACTTATCCACCCTTCCTTTAGCCCTTCCTGTCAGTCCCACCAGCTTGAGACGGGCCGCAGCCTGCGCCTTCGCCTCCCTGCCATTGAGACCGACCATGCGGCCGAAGAAAACCAGATTATCGACGGCCGAGAGCTCTTCGTAGAGGGCCAGTTCCTGGGGACAAACGCCTATAAGACTACGAATAGCGTCAGGGTTTTCCCGTATGGAGTAGCCGCCTATGATCACATCGCCGCGGTCGGCCTCCAGAACGGTGGACAGGATTCGGATGGTAGTGGTCTTGCCAGCTCCATTGGGACCCAGCAGGCCGAATATCTCCCCCGTACGGATACTAAACGAGACTCTGTCGACAGCCTTACGGCCGTCGAAGCTCTTGTAGAGATTCTTTGCTGATAAGAATGTCTTGGTCACAATCTTAACCCCCTTGATTTGCCCCGGCCATATTGGGAGTCTACCCACGCTAATTCATATTGCAGACCCGCTGTCCAAGGCTAATACAACGCCAACACTAAACAATCTAGCGATTCATCCGGCGGCGAATCACGGTTTGTGCTACAGTCCCTCTTCCTTATATTTCCTGGCCAGGTCTGTATAACTCATCTCGGGCACGTCCTTCGCTCTCATTTGGGAATGCCTGTCAGCCATCCTACGGCGCATGTCATCCACCAGGTCTGGGGACAATTCCCTTTTGACCCTGGCGGGAACCCCCACGACGAATGAGTTGCTGGGGATTTTTTGCCCTGTAGCCACCATCGAGTTGGCACCGATGATGCAGCCATCCCCAATCTCAGCAAAATCCAAGACGGTGGCGTTATTGCCAACGAGGACGTTGTTGCCGATCTTCATGCCGTGGATGACAGCGCTATGTCCTATTAATACATTGTCACCGATCTCCATACTTGTTCCAGAGTGTATCACGCTGTTATCCTCAACCTGGGAGCTCTTGCCAATTTTTATGGTGCCAAAGTCGCCCCTAATCACAGCACCAGGCCATACGCCGGAGTTCTCGCCAATCTCAACATCACCAACTACATAGGCCCATTCGCTGACAAAGGCTGAATCCGCTATCCTCGGCGTCTTCCCGTTGAACGCTCTGATCATTTACTACCCTCCGATCCTTTCGGTCTGTCAATCATATTATTTTCGTCATTACGCCTCAAGTACGCACTTCATCATCTGTCCGCACCAGCTCCCGTGTCTTTGTTCCCTGGCCACCTTAAAACCCAAGGATAAGAAGGGAGCGCTGGCATGCCAGCCATATTGAGGTTGGCCCTCACCGATGGCTTCGATTGCAGAATAGCCTCTCTGAGCCGCCCAGTCTTTGACACCCTGTATCAAGATAGAGCCTATACCACAACCCCGTTTCGACGGTGTCACATGTATACATGCCACAACCAGTGTGTTCTCAAGCTCATCATTTTCAGGGAGGGTATAGAAACCCAGGCGCCGGGCTATAACTTTTGGAAAGAAGGTGGTGAACCCCACTACCCCATCCTCATCCATTGCTACAAGACCACAGGTGCCAAACCTGTCGATGAGATCCAAGTAGAGCTTCTGCCGAAGTTGTTGCAGGTCTCGCACATCGGGGTCGTCACTCCAGTTACTTCGTGGCAGTGTGCGAAGACAGTAAACCCCAGGACCTGCCATCCCCTGCTCCAAATCAGTCCGAGTGATCGGCCTTGCTTCAACCATCAGCTTTTTCACTGGCAGCGGCGAAGGCCCCTTCAAAGCCCTGCCACCAGTCAACCTCCTCCCCGTCGATAAAACAAGCTCCAGCGAAGAACCCCTCCTCACCACTCCTAACGCGCTCTATTTTGAGACGTATATGATGGGGCAGGGATTGATCACCTGGGTCGAGATTCCAGATGTTGTACTCGCGGAGTGTAAAGCCGTGCTGCCTTGCCAGTTTTCGTACCGGGGGGACTTCCTCGATACAAAAGGCATTGTAGATTAGCTCGACTAATGGTTTCGCCATCAATGCACGTGAGTCTATCATTTACCGTGTTTGCGGTCAACTACAGCAGCACTGACACTAAAGTACTTGAACTCCACATATAGCTTAATGGTAAATTAATCGAAATGACTTCACCAACCCAGTCGACTGTGCTACAATACTACAAGCCAAAATACGGGCAAAGCCATATCGTGAGACTGATCAAATAGGGGGTTTTATACAATGAGTGAATTGAATTTGCGAGAGGCAGACAAGCTGGAAGTCACCATATTGGTAGACAACTACACTGATTTACTGTTGCTCCAGGGCACAGAGGTCATCAAGCGGCCGGCGACTGGTCCTCCGAATGCGCCCCTGGCGGAACATGGATTGTCGTGTCTTCTTAAAGTCTACGCCGACTCAGAGGAACATGTAGTGCTGATGGACGCGGGTATATCAACAACCTGTCTCTTTCATAATGCAGATGCTTTGAGAGTGGACTTTGGCCAAGTTGAGTCTGTGGTTCTAAGCCATGGTCATATCGACCATTTTGGTGGTCTCATAGAGTTTCTGAACAGGGCCAAGAAAGGAATCCCCCTTACCCTCCATCCGGATGCTTTCCTTCAGCGCCGTCTCAATATCCCCGGTATCGGACAGATAGACATGCCCAGATTGGATGAAGCAGCCCTAAACAAAACAGGGGTGGCAATCCACAAGGTTAAGGAGGCTTCTACAGTGGGTTCAGACCTCATCATGGTTTTGGGAGAAGTGGCGCGAGTAACGGATTTTGAGAAAGGTTTTCCCTGGGCCGAGGCCAAAATCGATGACAAGTGGGTTGTGGATCCTTTTCGCGATGACCAGGGCGTCGCAGTCAAGGTGAAAGGCAAGGGGCTTGTGGTCATCAGTGGATGCGCTCATGCTGGCATCATCAATACTGTCAAACACGCCCAGAAAGTCGCTGGGACGGACAATGTCCACGCAGTCTTAGGCGGATTTCATCTCACCGGGCCGATCTTTGAGCCAATCATTGGGCCAACCATTGATGAGATGAAGAGTATAGCTCCAGACTTTGTCGTGCCCATGCATTGCACCGGATGGAAAGCCATCAATCAATTCGCCCAGGAGATGCCCGAGCAATTCATACTGAATACTGTGGGGACAACCTACATATTCCAGTAATCCAAATAATGGCTCGGCTGATTCGTCTTGAGTTCAGCGGTGTGCTGCCTTTTTTACCGTAGCTCCTAGATGGAGTGGACGCGCCCGCAGTGTGGGCACCTGACCTGGCCACTCTTGAACTTGGGGGGCACCTTTAGCTTCGTGCCGCAAGCACAGTTGATGGTTTTGTAGTCGTTCAGCTTCCACATAAGGTCCGAGACCTCGCGAGTTCGTTCCACCTTGCTCGGTTCGGGCTCTCTACGCGCAGCTTCCGGCTCCGCTGCCCGCAGTCCGACAGCACCAACGCTGGCAACACTAGCGGGGGAAATAACTCCCTTGCCACCCTTATGTACCTGGCGATAAGCGTTTTCGTAGTCGGCGAAAGCGGCTCCTCCTGCCATGGAGCGCAGGATACGTATGCGTTCCGAGATAGGCGGGTGGGTGCTGGTCAGGTCGGCCGCTGCTCTTCCTTTTTTACGGAAGGGATTGATGATATACATCGGGGCTGTAGCCTTGTTGGCCGATTTCAGTTCCGCTTTTGACCCGCCAAGCTTTTCCAGGGCGGAGGCCAACCCCTCTGGATATCTGGTATACAGGGCGGAGGTGGCGTCAGCCAGGTACTCTCTTTTTCTGGAAATGGAAAAATAGATCAGGTAAGCAAAGATCGGCGCCAGTATCATAAAGGCGATCCCTATGGCAAGGATTATCAACTGCGCTTGGCCACCTCCAGCGGAGGAGCTTCTCCTACCACCAAATACTGCGCCGAAAAAGAGCATGCGCGTTGCGAAGAAGGCTATAATGACGATGGTCCCGAGAAGAACTCCGCACATCGCCATCAGCAGCACATCGCGGTTCTTTATGTGAGCTATTTCGTGGCCAATCACGCCCTGCAGTTCATCGCGGTTCAGCCTCTGCAGAAGCCCTGACGTTACGGCGACAGAAGCCCGCTCGGGACTCCGACCGGTGGCGAATGCATTCATTGCAGGGTCGTCTATGATATAGATGTCTGGCATCTTTTCCAGGCCCGAGGCAATCTTCATCTCCTCTACTATGTTGTAAAGGCGCGGATGGTCGTCGCGCTTTATTTTCCTTGCTCTGGACAGCGCCAGTAATATACTATCCCCCTGGAAGAAGGCAAATAGGCTCATCACGAGCCATATCACAAGGGCTATGACCAGGCCGGCAATGATGCTATGGAACAAGGCTACCCCCAGGAAATAGCCAATTAAAAGCAGCAGCGCTCCCATGGCTACAACCAGTATTACCGACCTTATCTGATTGGCTCTGATCTGTTCCCACATATTAAGACGTCTCTTGGCTAACTAAAGCTAACCTTTGGTGCTTCCCTCTCCGCGGCTACCTCGACCTCGAAGAACTCGCTGGCCCTGAAACCAGTCATACCTGCTATTACATTCGAGGGAAACATCTGTGTCTTGTTATTATACTTCAATACTGAGTCGTTGTAGAACTGGCGCGAAAAGCTTATCTTGTTCTCAGTCGAGGTCAACTCCTCCTGAAGAGCGAGGAAGTTCTGGTTAGCTTTAAGGTCAGGGTAATTTTCAACCACAGCCAGCAGTCTGGATAGCGCGCCGCTCAGTTCACCCTCAGCTTTGGACTGAGCACCAACGCCGCCACCGACTGCCTTCTGGGCGAGGTTGCGGGCATTGGTAACTGCTTCCAATGTCTCTCGCTCGTGCTTCATATAACCCCTGACCGTCTCTATCAGGTTAGGGATGAGGTCGTGCCTTCTCTTGAGCTGGACATCGATCTGCGCCCAGGCATTCTTCACCTGGTTACGCAGCCTTACCAGGCTGTTGTACGTTGCCCAAAGTATAATAAGAAGAATTACCACTACGACTCCGATAACGATTCCCGCAATCATGCAAGACCTCCTCAACAGTACTCGTTTTTTTGTATTCCTATAGTAGGGATTTCATGCAACCGAGCCCCTGAAACCCTAGTAAATGGTTAGATACGCTATCCCGGCTGCCACTTCCCCTCCTGGCCTATTCCCGTGCTGTGAACACCTCTCCAAGAAAGGTGATAACGCGTCCTTGAGATTCTGACTTGTCGGGTAGCTGTATTATCAACTGGCCAACCTCGCCGCCGTCAAACCACAGCCCGTCCCCCCTCGGACAGGCATCGATTAGCACCTCTGGTTCATGGCCTACTGTTGCCTTTTTCATTTTCTTGCCACAGATTGGGCACCTCCGCTTCTTCTCCGCTGACTTGGCTTCCGGTGAGGTCAGGATATCGTCCAGAGATAAGCTGGTTCCTTCCAGTTCCATGGTTTCCAGTAACAGCTCCAGCTCCCCGGCATCGAACCATACCCCCGAGCAGTTTGCGCAATAGTCAAGCTCGATATTCTCGTGCTCAACCACTATCATCAAATTGTTGCAGGCAGGACATTTCATAAGCGTTCTCTCGAAAAAGACTTATCTAAAGTGTAGATTAAAGAACGAAGCTATGTCAAGGAAAGCACGTTAATAGCGCGATTTCTACTATGAAAACAAGACAGGTAATGGGCAAGTAATGAAAAGGACAAGTGAAGGTTAAGCGATTATAAGCAACTCAAAAAGGGCTTTTTAATACTCTGACTTTGTGGTAATTTGGACAAAGAAAAATAAAGAGGCTCTCAGTAGGACAGGCTTGGGAGTCGCCCTCGGTGAGATATCGCTAGCCAACAATCTGGATATAGCTATGAAAATTGCCATCTCGACGGACGGTACAGATTTAGAGGCTGAAGTAGCTCAAAGGTTTGGAACCTCCCGATACCTTTTGATTGTTGACCT
>Ga0315532_1001732_pt1 | contig 15757 bp, 15 predicted proteins | sample SalMarWE160370MG_FD_203082 | JGI IMG/M metagenome (GOLD analysis project Ga0315532, IMG submission 203082) | Salt marsh sediment microbial communities from the Plum Island Ecosystem LTER, Massachusetts, United States - Salt Marsh Sediment WE1603-70 ... | reverse complement strand
GTTTTGGCCTCCTCAGTTCTGAGGCCAGTTTACAACGACTCAGCCGATCTTCCTAGTGGGCATTTCTAATTGTCATCAATGGGTAATTATAGTTGTCGTTGAACACAGCGGCTTCAATTCTCCTTAATCTGCCAAATCTCTCCACCACTTCGGAGGTAGCAAGTAGCCCAATAATGACCAGTATCCATCGCAACAGCGCGGACGAACTCAACGGGCTGACTTCGTTGAGCGCGATGACGTAGGCGGCGAAGCCAAGTGTTAGAAGCACGGGTAGATTCTCAATTAGAAGCAGAAGCATGTTCAGTAGTCGCTTTTGCATATGTCTATTTGCCTCCGAAACGGTCTACAATTCCAGTCTGACGCGTGGATCGATCCAGGTGTACAGCAGATCTGTCAGTAAATTCACTGCACCAACCAGGGTTGCCAGAAACAATGTTGTTCCCATTATCATAGGATAGTCGCGCGCAAAGACACTGAGCGTGAAGTACCTACCCAGACCTGGCACGCGAAAAACCGTCTCAATAAAGAAGGAACCGACGACAAGGTCAACTGCGATAGGACCGGTGATAGTCAGCACAGGGAGTAACGCATTGGGTAGGACGTGCCTGACAAGTATGGTTCCTTTCTTCAACCCCTTAGCACATGCGGTGCGGACGTAATCCAAGGGCAAACACTCTAGGATACTGGCTCGTGTGTAGCGTGCGACAGTGGCAGCCGGAGCCAGTGTAAGAGATAGTACTGGTAACAACCAGTTCCTAGGAGTCTCCCATCCTCCTGTAGGTAGCCAGTGTAGCAGCACCGAGAACACCGTTAGCAATAACAGCCCAATGACGAAACTCGGAAAAGCTATTCCCCCCGCCGTAATTGCAGATAGAACATAGTCTGTACAGGTGTCAGGATGCCGTGCCGACACGATACCCAAGAAAAGTCCAAACGGTACGGCAGCAATTACGGCCATTGCTCCGAGGTGCAAAGAAACAGGCCAAGTACGCGTTATTCGTTCCATGACGGTCTCATTGGGCCCTGAAAAGGTATCTCCGAAATCTAGGTGAAGAGCGTGCCACATGTAGGAGATATACTGCACCCACACTGGTTTGTCGAGATTATACTTCTGTAGTAGCTGCAGCCGAACTTCTGGTGCCAAGATGACGCCCTGAGATGCAACACCTGCATCAAATGGACTTCCAGGTATTACGTGCATAAGCCCGAAGGTTATGACTGAGATGATAACAAGATTAAAGAGTAGGCCAAGCAGTCTGAAAGCGAGATAACGAAACATAGATCACTTCAGCGTGAGATCCTGTGCAGTGATTTGGCTGCCCAACTATGTCAGTATGCCGAATAATGTCGGCGTAATCTTCTGTTCTACTTACGCAGAAAAACTTCCGTATAGCCTCCTTTTCATCCACGTTATGCCGAATTTCCCTTATAATAATCCCCCAAGGGGCTTATGCGGAAACACGACATCACGCAAACATTATACACTCAAAATACCCACCGCACAACTCAGGGGGAGAGCCAGGTGAAGAAACGTCCCAAGAAACTTCTTGACCAGGTCCACGCAGACGGCTTCCCATGCGGCAGGGATGGCATCAGCATCGTAGTGAAATCCGCCCAGGTCACCCGACTGATTGACTTCCCTGCAAAGTTGGGCTATACTGAATATGCGGCAGGAAAGAAGGACAGAAAAAAGAGGAAGGAAAGCGAAATGGATGACTCTGTGCTCTGGGCCGTGGCGCTCGGAACCGGTGCGCTTGGGCTTCTGCTCCTCACCATAGCGGGCGTGGTAGCGATGTACCTGAATACCAGGGCGCGTGAGACCAGGGATGCAGCCTCCGCTGATGAGCCGCAGTCGCACACCGGGGATGTAGCCTCCACTGGTGAATCTCAGTTGCGTGCCGCCTCGCCCAGTGCGAAGCGCACAACCGCCGGGGGTTTCTGGGCCTGGGTCAAGGCCTGGGTCTTTGCCTCTATTCACGCCGGAACAGTCAGTTTGGTGCTGGGTGGGATCACGTTTTTTGAAGACATCGCGAGAGCCAGCGACGAGATACAACGCACAGGCACGGTGACATTTCCAAAACAGCTCCTGCCCGGAACACTGGCTGGGTCTGCGTCTCGAAAGCGCCTCTCTCGGCCCTCTGACGACCTGGAGAATCCTGATCAACCCGGTGCCCCTCCCCCCGGTACGGCGGGGTGGGAAGTGGTGGGCCTGCTAGACGAGGCGGATGCCGAGGACGACGGTTGATTGACCATCCCCACCCAGGCTCATACCGGCCCTCGACCTGGCCACGCAGACCCAGGCGCGCGGGCAGCGCCCCGTTTCTACGCCCACTCAACGACCAGATGCTCGAACAGGCCCACGTACAGGCGGATGGCGTGGCCACTACCGTCCAGTTCGCGCCGCTCGACGGGTTGACCGTCGGCGGTGGCGGTGCGCGGTAACCGGTCCACGCCGTGGATGATGACCTCGAGGCCCTGGTATCTGGGCTCGTAGCAGCCCTCGATCCGCCGGCGCAGGTCGAGGCGCGAGGGCGGAGCCCCCTCTGTGGAGAGTGTGAAGCGGGTGAGGCGGTATTCCCCCCGCCGGTAGGCCAGGCTCTCCCCGTCGTCCTCGTACAAGAAGGAGACCCCCACCCCTGTCCCCTCCCCCCACGAGGGGGAGGGGAAACCGGGGTAGACGTGCAGCGTCAGCCTGTCCACCGGTCGCTGGCCCACGTAGTGCATCGGTGGAGCCATTGGTACGACGGAGCCGGCCCGCACGAAGAGTGGCAATCGCTCCAGTGGTGCCTCCACCTCGATGTGGGCCGGGCCACTGAGCGGCTCGTCCGTCCAAAAGTCGTACCAGACGCCGTCGGGCAGGTAGACGGGGCGGCGGGTGGCCCCCTCCTCAATCACCGGCGCGACCAGGAAAGCGTCGCCGCACGTGAACTGGTCATCCAGCGTGTGGGTGGCGGTGTCGTTCTGGAAAGCCAACAGCAGCGGGCGCACGATGGGCAGGCCGGTCTGGGCGCACTGCCAGAAAGCAGTGTAGAGGTAGGGGAGCAGCCGGTAGCGCAGGACGATGGTACTCCGGTTGATGCTCAGGTAGGGCTCCCCCCAACTCCAGGGCTCCTGGTCGGGGCTGTGAATGGCGGTATGGGCACGGAGGAAGGGGAGAAATACGCCCATCTGCAACCAGCGGGTGAAGAGTTCCCCCGTGGCGCAGCCGGAGAAGCCTCCCACGTCAGGACCGGTGTGGGCCAGGCCACATAGCCCCAGGTTCATCACCATCGGCATCGTCAGCCACAGGCTGGACCAGTCGGACTCGTTGTCGCCAGTCCAACTCATCGCGTATCGCTGCACGCCGGCCCAGCCGGAGCGGGTGATGCAAACGGGACGCTCGTCGGGGCGCAGATTCATCAGCCCTTCCGTCGTCGCCCGCGCCATCTGCATCCCGTAGACGTTGTGGGCCTCGAGGTGGTCCCCCCCGCGTCCCTCCAGGTCGTGACGTACGAAGTCGGGGAACGTCGTGCCCAGTGGCCCGAAGATGGCCGGCTCGTTCATGTCGTTCCACACCCCGTCCACGCCCACGCCGGTCAGCGCTTTGTACAGGTCCCCCCACCACGTCCGCACACGGGGGCTGGTGAAGTCGGGGAAGTAGCAGTCGCCCGGCCAGACGGGGCCCTTGAAGCGGTGGCCTGAGCCTGTCGAAGGGAGAGCCCTGCCGGCGGGGTATTTGCAGAACACGTCCTGCTCCAGGCCACTCCGGCAGGCCCAGTAGTTCCGGTCGGCCTTGATGCCAGCGTCAATGATGACGATGATTTTAAAGCCCCGCTCGTGAAGGTCGGCGATCATCCTGGCCGGGTCAGGGAAGCGCTCCGAGTCCCAGGTGAAGCAGCGATAGCCATCCATGTAGTGAATGTCGAGGTGAATGCAATCGCAGGGGACGTGGTGGACTTCGCGGAAGCCGGCCGCCAGTGCGCGCACGCGGCTCTCGGGATAGTACGACCAGCGGCTCTGGTGGTAGCCCAGCACCCACAGCGGCGGCAGCATCATCCGGCCGGTCAACTCCGTGTACCGCTCCACCACGGTGGTCAGTGCCGGGCCGTAGATGAAGTAGTAGCACAATTCGCCACCTTCAGCCCCAAAGGAGGCGATGTGGGGATCGGTTGCACCCAGGTCGAACTGGCCACGGAAGGTGTTGTCGAAGAAGAGCGCGTAGCCCTGGCGGCCCTGGCTGTGCAACCCCACCAACACAGGGATACACATGTGGATGGGGTCTTGATCCGGCTGGTAGGTCTGAGGGTCGGTGTTCCACATCCCGTATCTGCGCCCCCGCCGGTCGAGCGCGAACGTGCGCTCGCCCAGGCCGTAGAAGTGCTCGTCGGGCTGGATGCGCTTGTGGCAGATGACGGCACCGGCGGGCCTGTCCTGAGCGAAGCCGAAGGAGTGCCAGCCAGCACCAGCCTCATCCTCGTTGATCACGTGGCCTTCCAGGTCCAGGAACGTCAGCCGGCCCGACGCTTTGGCGACCCTGCAGACGAGGCGCGAGGTTCTGATCTCGACCGCGGCCTCCGTCTCGACGATGTGGAAGTCGCAGGGGAGCCAGTCGTCGTCGGACTTGGCGATGGAATAGGAGAAGGGAGGGATGGCCAGGTGGTCAGTTGGTTGGCTGGTTGGCTGGAAGCGGACGCGGATCAGGTCGGGGGCCAGGACGGTGAGGGCGTAGGAGCCGTTGGCGCAAGTGATAGTCACGGCCTGTCCCTGGCGCGCGTGGCTTGTGACGTGACCCGGGCGCAGGTAGTCCGATGCGGCGGGCGGGCCGGGTGGCCTGGACTTCGCAAATCGGGCCTGGTATCGCCTCTGGCGGATCTGGTAGGTGATGCTATCCCACGTGGCTGCAAAACCGAGTTGCTTGATCCCGTGCAGAAGCAGGGATAGGGCGTCGAGCATTGACTTCATTTTACTGTCTTGATGGCCATTCTTCCGGCCAGGCCGTCAGGCCAGCCGGCCGGGCCGCCTCCCACAACTCCCGATCAAAGGTCGCCAGGACAACGTGGTGCCCGATGCGCTCCTGCCAGACCACTGCTGCTGCCAGGTGGACGGCATCGTATCCTCGCAGGCCATATTCCCAGGCCAGCATCTCGGCGCGGAAGGCCAGTTCCTCATCCATGGCAATGTGAATCCAGGTGGGCCAGACCTCATCCATCCTCCGCCGGGCCTCTAGCGCTCCGGCCTCCAAAAGGATGCCCCTTCGAGTACCCCGGGCCAGGGCCGCGCCCAGTTCTGCCCGTGTCAGTAACCCGGTTCCCATTGCCCGGGCCTGACGGAGTATGTCCCGGGTGGCCTCCGAGCCTTCTTCCGTGACGAACAACTTAACCAGAGCACTGGCGTCGGCATAGATGATCATTCGCGGTCCTCCACCACCAGGTCGCTGAGCAACCCTGGTCCCCGGTTAACGACCACCGGCTCCGGCACCTGAAACGGCCCGCCGTTCCACGTCAGAAATCCTTCAGCAGCCAGTTCCCACAGCCGCTCCTCCACTTCCGGCGGCAGGACCGTCTGCCCTGGCGGGGAGACCGGTACCAGGCGGGCCACAGGCTTTCCCCGCGCCGTCACGACGAAGGCCCCCCCCTGGCGAACGGCGCGCAGGTAGTGGCTCATGCGATTCTTCAGTTCCCGGACGCCTACGCTCTCCATCGCCTCACCTCCCCGCGTCAGTTTTGTGGCCACATTATACTCCCGGAGGCCACTTTTGGCAACTCCTGGCGCCTCTATCATCGTTCACCGGTTCAGGCCCGATTTGCCCTCCGCGCCGTCCCGTGCTAAAATTGGTTTACTATGGCACGGGTCGTCTTTATGGGCACTCCCGATTTCGCAGTACCGGTGTTGGAGGCGCTGGCCGACGCGCATCAGGTGGTCGGCGTCATCACGCAGCCGGACCGGCCGGCCGGGCGCGGGCGGCGGCTGGCGCCATCGCCGGTCAAGCAGGTGGCGCTGGAACGTGGCCTGCCGTTATCTCAGCCGCAGTCACTGCGCACGCCGGAATCGCTGGCGCAATTAGTGGCCTGGAGGGCAGAGGTCATCGTCGTGGCGGCCTTCGGGCAGATCCTGCGACGGGACGTGCTTGACCTGCCTGCCCACGGCTGTCTCAACGTCCATGCCTCGCTGCTTCCCCGCTGGCGGGGTGCAGTGCCCGTGGCGGCGGCCATCCTGGCTGGCGACGAGGTCACCGGCGTGACGATTATGCGGATGGACGCCGGGCTGGATACGGGGCCTATCCTGGCCCAGCGGGAGGAGCGGCTCCAGCCCGACGACACGCGGGCGACGTTGGAGGGGCGGCTGGCGCGGCTGGGGGCTGCGTTGCTGGTGGAGACGTTGGCGGCGTACCTGGCGGGGGACCTGGTACCCCGGCCCCAACCGGAGGAGAGTGTGACCTACGCGGGGCAACTGCGCAAGGAGGACGGCCGGCTCGACTGGTCGCGCCCGGCGGTCGAGTTGGACCGGCGGGTGCGGGCGTTCACCCCCTGGCCGGGCGCGTTCACGACGTGGCGCGGGCGGCGGTTCAAGGTGCTGCGGGCTGTGCCGTTGCCCGCCTGGCGGGGGGACGTGCCGCCGGGCATGGTGGTCGCCCTGGCGGATGGGGTGGTCGTCGCCACGGGCGAAGGGGCGCTGCGCCTGGAGGAGGTACAGTTGGCCGGCAAGCGGCCAATGGATATCGAAGCCTTCCTTCGAGGCCAGATTGGTTTCGTGGGCGGCCGGTTGGGAGTGGCAGAGGAATAGGCAGGGCGGAGGTGTATGTATCCTCCGCTTTGTTTGTTGAAGGAGACGCAGCACCGCAACGGAAAGGACAGGAGCGGACTTCCTGCCAACGCGCTATTTCTACACTGGCTGGCCGTGCAGGCCCGCAACGTGGGTGGGTTATGGAGTGCCAGTGTCAGGAGATGCTGGCATTCTTAAGCTGCTTTACACATCATGTTTACCCATATCTTGTACAATAATAACGTTGGTCATTTTGTATCTTTTCAATAAACCGGGGTAGGGGCAGGTCTTGTACCTGCCCAAGAGGGCGACCACGAGGGTTCGCCCCTACATATTGAGATGATACGTCATTTAGTTGGCTCCCAGTCGTGCCAGCCGTTTGCATAATCGAGGCGCATAGTGGTATAATCTAATTACTATTCTGACGACAGTGGAGGGTAGGGTATGTCCGGTCACAGCAAATGGTCAACCATCAAGCACAAGAAGGCCGCTACGGATGCCAAGCGGGGGAAACTGTTCACCCGGCTGGCGCGTGAAATAGCCATCGCGGCACGTGAGGGGGGCGGCAGCCTCGATACGAACTTTCGCCTGCGCCTGGCCATGGACAAGGCCAAGGCTGCCAACATGCCCAAGGACAACATCGAACGGGCCGTCAAGCGCGGCACCGGCGAACTCAAAGGCGAAGAACTGGCGGAGGTGATGTACGAGGGATACGCCCCTAACGGGGTCGCCCTGTTGGTGCAGGTGCTCACCGACAACAGGAACCGTACCGTCGCCGATGTCCGTCGCATCCTCACCCGGCAGGGTGGAACGTTGGCCGATGTGGGCGCCGTCGCCTGGCAGTTCGACCGCAAGGGATACATCGCGATTGCGCCCGACGGGGCGGATGAGGATACCGTCTTTGAGGTCGCGGTGGAGGCAGGAGCCGAGGACGTCATATTTGGCGACGACCTGATCGAGGTCTACGCCGGACTGGAAGACTTCCGGTCGGTGCGACAGGCACTGGAGGATGCGGGCATTCACTTTGAGACGGCCGAGTTGGCGATGATCCCCAAGACGACGATGCAACTGGCGGAAAAGGAGACCCTTCAGGTAATGGGGATCATTGACGCGCTGGAGGAACTGGACGACGTCCAGCAGGTCTACTCCAACCTGGACATCAGTGACGAGGTGATGACCAGGTACGAGGCGGCGGCCTGACCCCAGATGCGCGTACTCGGCATTGACCCCGGCACCGCTATCACGGGCTATGGTGTGGTGGAGGAGGTAGAAGGAAACCTGAAACCGTTGGCGTTCGGGGTGGTCAGGACGCCAGCCGACCAACCTCTTCCCGTTCGCCTGCAGTTGATTTACCGTGCGGTAAGGGAACTGGCGACGGAGTGGGAGCCCTCTGTGGCCGCAGTAGAGGAACTCTTTTTCAGCAGCAACGTGCGCACGGCGATGAGCGTGGGACACGCACGGGGGGTGACGCTTCTGGCCCTGGCTGATGCGGGCCTCACCGTGGCCGAATATACACCGCTGACGGTCAAGCAGGCGGTGACCGGGTATGGGAACGCGGACAAAGCCCAGATGCAGGAGATGGTGCGGCTATTGCTGGGGCTGGCGGATGTGCCGCGCCCCGACGACGCTGCCGACGCGCTGGCGGTCGCCATCTGCCACCTTCACTCAGCCCGCCTGACTATGCTCTCCGATGGCCCCCTTCTCCCTCGTAGGGGGAAGGGATGGGGGTACAGGTGATCGCCAGGCTCAGTGGGACGGTGTGGGATATCGGAGAGGGTCACGTGGTGATCCGCGCCGGAGGGATTGGCTTCCACGTGCGCGTGCCGTCTGGCGTGCTGGCGCAACTGGATGGCGTGGGCCAAGCGGTGGAATTGTTCACCTACCTGCACGTGCGCGAAAACGAACTGGCGCTCTACGGCTTTCTCACGGAAGAGGGACTGACGCTGTTCAAACTTTTGCTGAGCATCTCCGGGGTCGGCCCAAAAGTCGCACTGGCGCTGCTGGGCACCGTTTCGCCGGATGCGCTCCGCCAGGCAGTGGTACAGGAAAAGCCGGGCCTGCTATCCCGGGTACCGGGTATCGGGCCGAAGACCGCCAGGGCGATCATCTTTCATCTGAAGGACAAACTCGTCCCCGCCGGGGCGGGAACAGCGCCCCTGTTGAGTGATGCCGACGCTGAGGTCATCGCCGCGCTGACCGGTCTGGGCTTCAGCCTGGTCGAGGCACAGGCGGCGCTTCAGAGCCTGCCGCGAGATGAGGGCCTGCCTGTCGAGGAGCAAGTGCGCCAGGCGTTGGCCTACTTTGCCGCGCCCTGATTGGAGGGATGCCAGTGGCACAAGATCAAGAATCAGAAAAGTGGTCTGGGTGGCGCCGGCAATTGCGCCGCCTCTTTACCTCCAACATCCGAGGCAAGATCGTCCTGCCCTATCTGATCCTCACGCTGACCATAGCGATCATTGGCACCTACGTGGTGACCAACCTGGTTGCCGGTTCCCTCGATGAGCGGCTGACCAATCAGGTACTTGAAGCAGGGCGTCGGGTTTCGGACAGCCTGGTGCGCCGAGAAGTGAACCACCTGGAGTCAGCACGCTCCATAGCCTTCACAGTAGGACTGGCTGAGGCTTTGCAGGCTGGTGATCGGGATAGGGTAGCGGCGCTGGCTCAACCAGCGGCCGTCGTCCGGGGAGTGGAGTGTCTCATCGTCGTTGACGCGAACGGCCAAGAGATACTACACGCGCTACGGCAAGATGACGGCTCGTTTGAGCGCGTAGAGGGGCAGTTCGATACCTCGGGACTGTGGATGGTACGAGCCCTGCTCGAGGCGGGCGACCCGAACGGGCCACCAAAGCGTGGCGTAGGGCTGCATCCAGTAGACCAGCGCTATTACTATTTCACGGCTATCCCCGTTGGCCTGGAGGATAAAGTGACTGGCGTAGTCATCGTTGGTACCTCGCTTGATACGCTGCTGTCGTACTTCAAGGCCACCTCCATGGCCGACGTGGTCATCTATCTCAGTGGCGGCCGCGCCATTGCCACCACTTTCGCGTTCGCCGAGCAGCCCACTGACGTGACCGCCCTGCTGGACGAACTCTCGATCACGCCGGCATTGTACGAGAGTACCCTGCGCAGCACCGGTGTCACCACGGGCGAGAACGTCCGCATTCGTGGTCGCTGGTATCGCCTCGCCCGTGGGCCTCTGCGCGTGGGCGACGAGAGTTTAGGAGTTTTCGCTGTCGCCCTGCCCTCGCACTTCATTGTCCAGGCCGGCGCCACCAGCCGTAACACTTACGCCCTGATCTTCACCATCGCGATGGCGGGCGTCATAGTGCTCGGATACGCGATATCTCAGCATATCACCAACCCCATCAGTCGCCTGGTGCGTACATCACAGGCTGTGGCGGAAGGAGACCTCGAGCAGCGCACCGGCATCGCGAGCAGGGACGAGATCGGGACACTGGCTGTGACCTTCGACAAGATGACGGGGCGATTGGCGGAGCGAACTCACGCGCTGGAAGAGGCGGTCGGTCGCATGCGGGCGATCCTCTCCAGCATTGGTGATGGCGTGTTGCTGGAGGATCTGGAGGGGAACTTTATCCCGTTGAACGGGGCAGCGAAGACTCTGCTGGAGGAGATGGCAGCCAATTTTCTGCTCGGCCCGCTGCGCGAACTGTCCGCAGGAGATTATGACCAGGTTTCGAGCCCTCAGCCGAATCCCTGGCTTCTGGACCATCGGCGCTTCCAGGTGGGCAAGAAGGTAGTCAGCACTCACTCCGCAGCCGTCCAAACGGACGACGGCGAGCACCTGGGCACCGTGATCGTGATGCGGGACGTGACGGCCGAAGCCGAGGCGGAACGGCTCAAGGATGCTTTTATCACGCACGTTTCGCACGAACTGCGCACGCCGCTGACGGCGATCAAGGGCTACAGCGAACTCCTGCTTGTCAGCGCTGGCGGGGCACTCAACGAGGAACAGCGTAGTTTCCTGGAGACGATCAGCCGTCACACCGACAACCTGGTGGCGATGATCAACGAACTGCTGGACTTTTCGGAGATGGAGGCAGGGGGGCGGCTGGGATTGCGGCGGCGTCCTGTTCTACTGCCTACCCTGGTCGAAGAGATAGCAGAGGAGTGGCGCCCGCAGATGGACGAAAAGGGTCTGATGTTTCAGGTGGAAACTCCCGCTGACCTGCCTCTGGTAGATGCGGATTTCAGACGGCTGCGCTGGGCGGTCATCAACATAGTGCGCAACGCCTGCCAGTACACACCGGCCGGCGGTAGCGTGACACTGCAACTGTACAAGCACGATGACCATGTGATTCTCGACGTCATAGACACCGGGAAAGGCATCTCACCTGAAAACCAGCAGCGTCTCTTCAGTCGCTTCTACCGGGTCACGAACGCGACGGAAGGTGATGTGCGGGGGCTTGGTCTGGGACTGTACGTGACCCGGGCGATTGTCGAGGCGCATGGAGGAGATATCCGCATTGTCAGCGAGGAAGGAAGTGGTAGCACATTCAGTGTGATTCTTCCAGCGCTGCCGGCCTCTAAGGACGAGAAAGATGCGGCCTGAGGCATCGCAGCGGAGGTCGGACGCCATGCCTGCCGGGGATTCCCGTAACGACCATGACAGAGACCGGGGACGGCGTGATCTGCTGGTGTTCCTCCTGCTACTGCTGCTGGGGTTCGCCTGTCTCCTGGTCACAGCCCAGATGGCGGTCAGCCCGGCCCGCAGGTGGTCGGTTTCCGCCGGCATGCTCTCTGAACTGAATCCGGACGAGATCCTTGAGGCCCCAGGGGTGTATGTTGAACCGCTCAGTGAAAAGGCCCTGACCCCCTGGGAACTGAATCTTACACCTATGGGGACGGTGGTCGTTGTCCCGCTGGTGACCTTCGTCCCGGCCCTTACGAGCACAGCCACACCTCGGGAAGCGACCGTGGTACCGACGCCCTCCCCCAGCGCGACCTCGACCCCTCGTACACCTACGCCCACGCCGACTGGCACGTCCACGTCTACGCCGACCGGTACGCCCACGTCTACGCCGACCGGTACGCCCACGTCTACGCCGACGCCAACTGGCACGCCTACACCGACGCCGACCGGTACACCCACGTCTACGCCGACGCCGACAGCCATACCCACGCCCATACCGCCCCCCCCTACGCCCACGGATACGCCCACGCCGACGGACACTCCTACACCAACCGCGACGCCGACGGACACTCCTACACCAACCGCGACGCCGACGCCCACGCCCATACCGTCTCCGTCCGTCCTCAGCATCACGCCCAATCAGGGGGTGAATTCCGCTCCCGTGCCGGTGGTCATCCAGGGGGCCAATTTCTCCGGCCTGCCTACAGCGAGGCTCGGGGTCAACGTCCCCATCACCATCTCCGCTGCCACCGCCGATGCGCTCACTGGGACCGTGCCAGCCGGCCTCGTACCCGGCGTCTACGCCCTCGCTGTCACCAATCCCGACGGGCAGTCCGACAGGCTCTCGCCAGCCTACACCGCGCTCAACCCACCCAGCCCGGACACGACGTTGGAGACAGGTTACGTGTTGACCTTTGGCCCCGATGCGTCCGGGGCGAACGGGGACGACGATTACACGCAGGTAATTTTCTTCGAGGTGCCCGCCAGTTGCGGCGACGGCCTGTACTTCCGCATCCACGACGCCGATACCGGCGGAGCGGTAGACGAGCTGCATGGGGTCTGGAATACAACGATCACGTACACGCTGCGCGGTTACACCGGCACGTATACCCACCCCAATGCCCAATCCCATCGTCCGGGTCCGGCCGGGATCAACTCTGGCACACTGCTGACGCAGACAGTGATCGGGGATGATTCAGCATATGATAGCAACTGGAATCTCGTCTTCGGCCCTTACTCGGCTGGCGACGGGGAGTTGGTCGGTAGCAGCCGGGTGTTCAAGTTGGTGGTGGAGGGGGCCGCTGGCGACGACGGGAACTTGTACAACGTGGTGCTGAGCACTGACCCATTGGCGAACACACCGCCGGCTGAAAGCCGTGTCTTCGCCTATTCGTGGACGTTCCCGCTCGACCTGGATCCCTCGCGGCGGCCGCCCCTGTACCCGTATGTGTCACCAGGGACAGTGTTCTTTGAACAGCACAACTGGGACATGGACTACGCTGACGGCGAGATGACGTTGCACACGCCGATGCGTAATATCGCTGTGCCGGGAAGTGACATCTCTGGCGATGGTGAGGAGGCCTGGTCGGAGTATAGGGTCCAAGCCGGGGAACATGCAACTACGTGGACCGTGACGATGGGGTTTTCCTATTCTGGCGCTGCACCCTGGAACGACGTCACCTTCTGGGCGGCCAGAGACGGGGCTGACCTGGCGATCTTCACCCGCCCGACGACGGCCCCGCCGCCATAGCCTTTCCGGAGAGCCCAAGAGGGCGACCACGAGGGTTCGCCCCTACATATTGAGATGATAGTCTGCGACTTTATAGTTGCCAGGATCGTGGAGAGAGCCGGACCGTTTGGAGAGGCCCCGGCTCTTGTGTTTCCTCCCACCCTCGGGGGCCTCAGGGGACTGCTGGGGAAAGAGGTGTGGGTGTGGCAAGTGGGATCACCGTGGGAAGAGGTGTGGGCGTGGCAAGTGGGCCAGGGTACCAGGAGATCCTGGTCGCGACGCAGGGGTCATAATCGGCACCGAGTATCACCCGGAAGTCCACCGCGCTGTCCTCGGTCGGCTGGGAGATGACGTCGCTGGCGTTGCGCTTGTAGAGGGGCATCAGCCGGGAGATGGCTGAGCCTTTGGAACTGGTGGTGAAGTCCACGATTTGCGTGCGCGGATAGGTCCCATCTGCCGGCCCAACGCTCACAACCTCGAAGCCCTCCCAGCGTAGCCTTTCGGCCGCCACGTGGCCTAGCCCTTCGTAGGGAGTACTGTTCCACACTTCGACCTGGAAGGCGCGCTGCTGTGCGCGTGCACCGGCCGGAGGGGCCAGCGCTTCGCTGACCAGGGTACCGAGGACTTCGTAGTAAGGAACCAGCACGTAGGCCCCGTTCGGCGCAGTCCACGACCGCACGACGCTCTTCCCCACGAAACGGCTCTTCACGTTCATCATATCCAGCCGTGAGCCGATGGTCCCCAGGTAAAGCAATTCGTCCAACCCCAGGTCGGTCACGACGGTCTCGTTCAGCACTCCCCACAGTTGAGGAATCTTGGGGATAATGTCCAGGGTCAGGATTTGGCGATACAGGCCCCGCAGCACTTGTTGCTGGCGGCGGTTGCGGTCAAAATCGCTGGTGCTCCAGCGGGAGCGGGCATACCAGAGCGCGTGTTTGCCATTGAGGTGGTGAATACCCGGCAGCCAGTCCACATCCGTCTGGCCGGTGGGCGAAGCAGGGTCGGGGAAGGTGTCGGACAGGGGACATTCCACGGCGACGTCCACGCCTCCCATCGTATCCACGACCTTGATGAAACTGTCGAACCCGACTCGCACGTAGTAGTGAACGCGTATCCCGAGATTGTACTCAATGGTGGCTTTGAGTAGCCCAGGGCCACCGCCCGGATAGCCATTGCGTTCTCCGTAGCTATAGGCAGTGTTGATCTTGTCGAAGCCGTGGCTGGGAATCCAGGCATAGAAGTCGCGGGGGATGGAGAGAAGCGCGACCGAGGGTAGATCGGGATTGACGCTGACGACGACAATGACGTCGGTACACCCCACGCTCTCGGTGGAGTGCCGATCGGAGCCCAGCAGGAGGATATTGATTACGTTCCCGGGCTGATCCACCAGCGGCATTGGCGCTGGCATGGGTAACGGATTGGCCGTAGGATTCGTGGTGGTCAGGATGATGGGCGGGTCAGGCAATGCGACGGGCGAGTAAGGCATGGGGCTGGGCGTGGAGGTGCGGGTGGGTATGGGCATGGGCGTGGAGGTGGGAGTATGGGTGGGCATGGGGGTGGGCGTGACCGTTGGCGTGGGCACCTCTGTGGGAAGGGCGGCGGGAAGGGCAGTGGGGATTGTCGTGGCAAGTGCCTGGGCAACTTCTGGAGCAGTAGTGATGGCCCAACGGCTGACTACAGTCACCAGCGCCAGGATGACGATTAAGGTCAACCCCTCAGACAGGTAGTTCAGGGAACGTTGCATGTCGTCTGTGTTTCTCTCTTCCACTCCACCCAGGTAGAATAATTCATTATACCACAAAAGCCTATCGCTACCAGCAACGCAAATGGCAAAATGACCGGGTAAGGTAATGAACAATGACCAAATCCCAGGGGCCAATCGCTAACCGCCGGAGGGGGTTAAGGTGTAGGACGATTGCCCTAGGTTAAGGTGGGAGTGGGCCCCGTTGGAGTCGACGTGGATGTGGGGGGCTCCGTTGGAGTGGGTGTCGGCGTGAGCGTGGATGTGGGAGGTTCCGTTGGAATGGGTGTCGGCGTGAGCGTGGATGTGGGAGATTCCGTTGGAATGGGTGTCGGCGTGGGCGTGGATGTGGGAGGCCCCGTTGGAATGGGTGTCGGCGTGAAGGTGGGCGTCGAGGTGGGACCGGGGGTTTCGGTGGATGTGGGAGTGTAGGTCGGAGTGTGTGTGGCGGTGCTCGTCGGAGTGAGAGAAGGCGTAAGGGTGAGAGTGAGGGTGGAAATGGGAGTCGGGGTAGGGGTAAAGGATTCTGTGGGTACGGGAGTCGGCGTGGAAGTAGGCATGGGGGTCTCAGTGAGTGCGGGAGTCGGGGGGAGAGTGGGCGGCAACGGCGGGAGGCAGAGCGAGGACCCGGCGTAGATGGTGTAGTCAAGTAGACAGTTGGCTCGCCGGATGGCGTCAATGCCCACGCCGAAACGCAGCGAAAGAGAGTAGAGGGTGTCACCTGGCCGCACAACGTACACGACCCAGCCGGGGGGCGGGCCACAGGGATAAGGCCGTGGAGTGGGGCTGGCGTAGAAGGTAGGTGGCAGGTAGATCTGCCGGCCAGGATAGACGACTGATGTGCTCAAGCAGTTGGCCTGCATCAGCGCAAGTTCGGTAACGCCAGCCCGCCAAG